>Ga0209536_100007058_pt1 | contig 17069 bp, 16 predicted proteins | sample DeeMarSeWOR28_12_FD_187461 | JGI IMG/M metagenome (GOLD analysis project Ga0209536, IMG submission 187461) | Marine sediment microbial communities from White Oak River estuary, North Carolina - WOR-2-8_12 (SPAdes) (version 2) | ecosystem: Environmental > Aquatic > Marine > Intertidal zone >... | reverse complement strand
CCCCTAAAATTCCCCTTTTTTATAGAAAAATGGATAAATAATTATTGCAGCCTGTTTATGCTATTCGACAGTCGGAATATCAGCGTTGGTGTTTACAAGGTTCACTTCTACGCTCCCTTTCACGCCAACCAGATACCCTGTATTTAATTCAAAGTACTGCTCTTCATTGTAAATGGGATTTTTAATAACCAGCACCTCCCATTTCTTCCATTTGTCCTTCCGCAGGACCTTATACCCATCATCAAAGGTATCCCCTATTTTCATTTGGTGTACAGGTATCCAAACAAGTGAATATTTTCCTTCATATTTTGAAGAATTGCTCTTGTAGACCCTTCCATTGCCATCAATAAACAATTCTATAGAAGTATTACCTAAAACATCGTCTACATCTGTTTTAACAATTTTGAAACTATTATTATCAATAATATTGAAGTTAAATATTCTTTTAATCTCGCCAATTTTATAATCCAGAAATAATCCATCAAAAAAAGGTGCGGGTTCCTCATATTTAGAACATGCGGTCATAAGAAAAATAATTACTGTTAAAATGAGTAGCAAAGCTTTTGTAACATTCTTCATAAAACCTCCCTTTGTTTTATCAATTTTTCAATAAACCGGATCAGTAATATCCATCGTCATGATTATCGAGTAATACAGAATCTGTTGCCCCATTATAGCTTTAATCCTCACATCACATGAATCACACTCTTTGATGTCTTTAAAATTCAGCACATATCTGGACCATATATCAAATTCCGGGAATTCTGTTGCAGCAGAATCTGCTATGTTAGGGTATTTTTTTAAAATATATCTAATGCTTGTCTGGTATCCCAAACTAATCCAATCACTTTCAGTGCTTAATAATTCTTTCCCCAGATCCACTAACTTCTTCAATCTCTCCCTCACCGTTTCACCATCCTTGATGGCAGTGCTCCCGCCGTTCAGCCCTCCGCTGATCATATAGGCTCCGGCTCCGCTCCCGGGATCGATGACTGCATAGCCTATGCCCGAATAATCCAGATACTGAATTTCTTTCTCTGGTACCAGCACGGTTTTTCCTGTATAAATTGCGTTTAAGATATTCTGCTTTTCAGCAGATGCTATCTGTAATTCCGGAACCCGTTCGGAATTGTCACTATTAACAATATATATCGGCACACTCTGCTGATTAGCCAAGGCAAACATCCTGACTGTCGAGACAGCGTCAAATCCCATGAGTTCTTCAAAGGTAAAATGTTCCAGACTTGATGAGCGCAGTCCTTTCTGGATCATAAACCAGCTTTCTGCGTCACTGTTATTTGTTCGCGAAGCAGGGTATGTTACGTCGCGGTCTACATCCATAGTGAGCGCAACCGAAGATACGGTTGTCGGCGTCTCAAACAGATAATCTGTATGAAAGCTCATTCCAGCCATTGACTCTGAAGGGTGCCTGAGATTTACAATATTTTCTGATCTTGATAATTCATCCATAAAATGGTCCAGCCTGGCAAAATGGAACATGGCCGCAATATGTAATAATTCGCCTAATCTGTCATCCCTCTTTTCAGCAATATCAGGCTGCCAGCTGCTTACACGGTCATACAGATATTGAAATGAGACATTATTTAAGTTTAAGCCCACTGCATAATACTCTCCTGCCTGTATAATGTTTTCAATACGGTCAAGCATATTATGCGGAGTAGAAAAAGCTATCTGAAATGATTGATGCTGTCCCATGCCGATACTTTCTCCAGTGGCAACAGTCTGCCCCTCAATCTTCAGCTTTGGAATCACCTTTACTAAATAGGCAGGAAACTCGAGAATGCTATCCGCATTTGACATCACACGGGCATCATCAGGTGTGGCAGGAGCATAAGAAAGGGTAACTCTTTTTCCGGCAATCTCCGGCAGAGACGTTCTGTAAGTAATTGAGTTCTCATAAGAAAAGTTTTTGTTTCCAAGTTCCAAGCTGATCCCGTGCCGCAGTGCATCCGGAAGCTCTGAGTATGTGTCGAGCTTCACCATTACCTTCGCCTCAAGGGAGTTAGGCAGGAACCTGATCTCCTTGCTCATTATCTCCCTGTCTCCATGCAGTGTTTTGTTCAATGAATAATAGTTATTTACTTCCGGGAAGGTGAACGCTGTGTAATCATTCAATTGAGTTAAAAATTCCGATAACTGCCCCTGGATGGCAGCAGACGGCATCCCGGTAATAGATGGAATCCCGGTATTAATGGTACTCTGACTTTCCATTTCAGTCCAAAGCGCATCTTTATCTCTTGGTAGAGCTGTATCAATATCCAAACCATCAGCATAGTTGTACTGCTTAAAGCTTGCATCTAGAGGGATCCAGGTGTCACCCTGCACATGAACGGCGCCTCTGTAAGGAATATAATCAATCCATGCCTCAACCCAAACATGTTCAAATCGTGCCTTTATAATTTCCCCCCCTGATTTGATAGCGCCTGTTGGAATGCCGCCAGCTGCCATAAAATCAATGGCAGCCATCGGCTCACGAAACCCGCCAGCCCAGTTCATGACTTTATCGATTGGAACCTCTACTGTCCCCTCAATATACCGTGCATGAATGTTTGAGGCTCGCAGCAGTGCAATCAATAATGAAGAAGTATCAAAGGCATTGCAGTGCCTTGACTGAAGGCACATGTCAGCACCCTGAATAGAACCATACGTAGGGACAAACGATATGTTGTTTCGAACCCAATTGTAAATCCTCACCGGATCATTCCCAAGCTCTGCTGCTTTTGCAGTAATCGCATGAGTAAACTGAACCTCAATCGTCTCGGCCAGATCATCAGAAGTTGGTGGATCGATGGCCTGAGCGAGAACATAGCTCATAAGCTCAGAAGCGTGGAAGTCGGGAAGTCCTGAGCTTTGATAGTCTGTTACTTCCGGACTTGCGAGCTTTCCCGCTTCCGCGCTTATCAGTCCTGCTAAAAATCCATTCGCTGCAATAAGTATTTCATTATTTAAACTTGCTCGCTTGTCCGCTTCCGCACTTACAACCTTCATTCCTTTCCCGCTTATCGCTAATTGCTTGCCGCTGTCTTTATGTGTCCTTGGCGTCACATTAACTGGCTCCGTTTTCCGGTGCGGTAATGAATCCGGATCAAGCGGTTTCTGTTTTGTTGGAGGTTTTAATGTTGCAAGATGGATCTTTGCCTTTTCTATTTCAGCATGAAGCTGACAATCATCGACTGCATTCTCAATCGCATTTAGATTATCTATCACTTCATTAAAATTGTGATGATATTTCTCAACAAAGTATTGATGCCGCTTTAAGATCCTCTCCGGGAGTCCCGCTTCCCGCAGCGTCTCGTCAGTCTCAGCAAAGGACTTCCGTATCTCTTTATCGAATGCTTCAATTTCTCTTTTCCGGGATTTTAATTTGTCTTTCTTTGAAGCAGTATCAAGTGACCGGTCAGCAATGATCTTTTCAATGCTTTCGATGGCTCTCTCGAGTTTTTCTTCAGTTTTTCTTTGTTTCATTTTTTGCTGCCTACTGACAGCTGAATGCAGACCGCTGTCGTTCACTCCATGAGCCCTGACCCCCGGCCACTGTCCGTCGATCTTCGCAGCATACACAGCCTCAAACAGCCCGCCAAATGTCCATGAAAAGAAAAATAGAACAGCAATAGATACAACTCTGATAGTGTGAGAATAAATCCAGCCCATTGTTTGTCCCCTGTTGTAATGAACCGTCATTCCCCGGGCGGGCAATAATCAGTTCACCTTGAAATTTAATAAGTTTAATCCGCTAAGATGTGATTATCATGCCACAGGTGAAATTTGGAAGTCAAGCGGAATTCTGGCGTAAGCGCAAGACCACACCGGGAGTGGCCGGGGCCACTCCCGGTGTGGTCACGGAGGAACCCTCTTTAAAGTAACTCCCGGCTTTGACCGAATAGATCATTAATATAAGTTGATATCCCGAGCGGAGGACATACATGAAATATGTATTAATGATTATTACCGCATTAATCCTGTTGGCATCATCGATCTCTGCTGTTTTTGCAGAGGGGAAAGTAACGCCGATATCCTGGTATGGCAGAGTCAGTATGGGCTTCGCAGCGCAGACGAAAAAATATATTGAAGTCAACGGGGGACAGACCGAATGGGACTTTAAAAGCGGGATAAACTACTCTGTTGCTGCCGGCTATACGGTTCCCTACTTTGCACTGGAGGGAGAATTCGGATACAGAAAACTCGATATCGCCAGAAAAATCAATACGGACGGAAGCCCGAGCACAAGATATACAGGGGACCAGACCCAGGTATCAATAATGCTCAATAGTTATTTCATCCCAAAACCGGAATGGAAAATTTCACCATACATTGGCCTTGGCGTAGGCACGACGTCCATATCATGGAATGACGTGCGGTCTCCCGCCGGCAGTTCAGTTACTGATGATTCTGACACTGTTTTTACCTATCAGCTGATTGCAGGCGCGTCCTATAAAATCAATCCGCAATTTACGCTCGTAGCTGACTACCGGTATTTTGTCCCCGGAGACCTCGAAATCGAGGTGAATGGCGTCGAAAGTAAACTGAATAATCAGGAACTGAATATTTTCAACGTGGCCCTCCAATTTAAACTGTAGAGCCCGAGCAAAGCAGGCTGTCCCCCTTTGGGGATCTTCTATTGAATGACTAAGTTCCCATCCACGAGGATTAATGATCCGGCATTAATGGTTACAGTGCCGTTGATCACCGTTACCGACTGAGTAGCCAAGCTGTAGCCATAATAGTCATATGCCTGAATAATTATCAGTGTCCCATCATTAATAGTCATATTGCCGTTGATGGTTGAAATTCCTGCGACATCAGAAAAAGTGCTGTTATATCCACTGGCAATATATACGATTTCGTTCAAATTAAAATTAAGATCTTCATAATAGTCTACTGCCTTAATCTGAATAGCACCATAATATGGAACGTCATTGTAAGCATTCTGGATTGTTGAGTAATAGATTGGATACGGCAACTCGTCAACTCTGACGTTCAGAGGTTCAGAAATTAATCGGGGACCCAATGCCATGCTCGCGTTAAAGTCCATATCAGCATAAAAATCTCTTTGCAGAGAACCTGATGATATATCATAAACAAAGATTTTCTGATAATCATGTATATAAAGATTTCCCTCGGAATCGATAAGAAAGTTACCAAACGTCGGATAACATGCCAGTGCAAAACTATTGCTCACCATGCCATTGTCCGGATTATATCCTTTCATCAGGCTCGCCGGATATCCGGGACTATATCCATAAAGATAACCATCTGGACCAAAGGCAATACCATAGGAATGATCAAAATCAGTCGGAAAAGACCGGACAATTTCTCCCGTTGTAATATTAATTACATTAACTATATTGCCGGTACCTCCCGACGAGACAGGATAGCCGTATGACGTATAAAGATAGCCATCAGGACCAAAAGCAAGTCTGCTCTCTCTGTGAATGCCCGGATCAAACCAATTTTCAAGATAGCCGTATTGAGGATCAAAAACTTCAATCAAATTATCGGTAAGCCCGTAAATAAATCTATCTGGTCCAAAGACAAGATCAGTGCTCACATTAAACCATCCGCCATAGCTCATGATTTCCTTTGTTTCAACATCATACCCGATTGGATTATTACAGGAGAAAGGAGAACTGCCATAATAATTCATTTCCATGCCATACAGGTATCCGTCAGGCCCAAATGTAAGTTTACTGTAGTTGTGAAAGTCCGACAAAAACCAATCCGCCAGAAAACCTGTATCGCCATGATAATTCAAAACATAAGGATAATTAAAAACATAGATGTCATACCCGTCTGCACCGTCACAATTCTGGTCTATGCCGTCATACGGTATTTCAGTCACCCACGGATTTATATCAGGGTCGCTGTTGTCACAATCGACACTGCAGTCGAAACGGTCTCCATCATAATCGTATGCCGGGTCAATTCTTTCAATGCGATGGGGATACAGTCCGTTCTTGGTAGTGCCCATCTGGAAATGATTGTTCATTCCCCATGCCCAGACTGTTCCGTCCGACTGTGAAGCGATTGTATGCCACACTCCCGCTGCAATTGAGGCCCAGTCCCCGCCTGCCCCTACTTTAACCGGAACAAGCCTGTCAGTCGTCGTGCCGTCACCCAGTTCGCCGCTGCTATTATATCCCCAGGCCCATAACGTTCCGTCTGATTTTGAGGCTACTGTGTGATATCCACCGTTGATCGCAGCCCAGTAAAATTCAGTCCCAACTTGCACAGGGGAATGCCGGTCAATAGTTGAGCCATCACCCAGTGCTCCCCATTTATTCCAGCCCCACGCATACAATCGACCGTTCCGTATTGCATATGTTTGAGCATATCCTGCAGCAATTAAATTCCAGTTGATATCTGTACCAACCCGAACAGGAGACAGTCTGTTTATTGTTGTTCCATCTCCAAGCTGACCGAATGTATTTGCACCCCATGCCCAAATCGATCCATCCGATTTTCGGCCCACGGTATGAAAAGCGCCTGCCGCAATCGAAACCCAGTCACTGTCGGTCCCTGTTTGAACCGGTACGTACCGGTCCGATATCGTACCGTCTCCCAATTGTCCAAAGTTGTTCATCCCCCAGGCCCATATTGTGCCGTCTGATTTCAGCCCAACAGTATGAGCATGCCCCGCTGCAATTGCAATCCAGGTATTATCTGATCCCATCTGAGCAGGTAAGCCGCGATCAGCCGTCGTCCCGTCTCCCAATTGGCCATTACTATTCCATCCCCAGATCCATAAGGTGCCGTCTGTTTTTAAGGCGGCCGAATGATAATAGCCTGCCGCTACTGAAGACCAGTCATTATAGAGGCCTATTCGTGAGGGAACAGAACTCCAGGATATGGAGTCATCTCCCAGCTGCCCTCTGTCATTCCAGCCCCATGTCCATAAAGAACCATCTGTCTTCAAGGCAACAGTGTGCTCAACTCCCGCTGAAAAGGCTTCCCATATACAGGTCACATTATCAAATGTAGATGCAATGCAATCATCATCCTTTCCGTTAAACAATACTTCCGTCGCCCCCGGATTAACCGCCGGGTCATTGTCATTACAGTCGATGACACTGCAATCCGATGCAAATTCCGGATACCCGTCATCGTCATTGTCATCGGACGGACACGGTTGTGCACTGATAATTTTTGGTCCGACGGAAGGAGTTATAAGAAGGATCAAACAGACAATCGCAATGCCCGCACATTTTTTTATCATCAGGCCCCCTTTTATCTGAGTGCCTGATTATATCAAACATTTTTTAATTACACCAGGGAAATCACATTACGGAAACAATTCGTGTCCACACCGGGAGTGGACACGGGACTCAGTTTTATTGAAATCCTGTGAGCGCCGTCACTTCTTTATACCTCTCAATGAGAAATAATGAAATCAGGATTGTTACATAAATAAATTGAGGGCGCAGAATGAGAAACAACAAGATCGTCGTCCGCTTCAAAGACAAGACCCTGCTGAAGGGATCGGTAGACTTCTTTTCACCGTTCCATAAATTTTTTCAGATGGAACTGCCGGACGGCGATGTTGTAACAGTCGATATCGACAGGATAAAGGCAATGTTCTTTGTCAAGAGCTTCGAGGGTGACAAGAAATATACCTATACCTATAAGGATGAGCTGTTCTGGGTCGGCGACAAAATCATGGTCAAGTTTGATGACGGTGAAAAACTGATCGGCTATACCCAGCAGCTGGATTGCAGCCCCCGGGGGTTCTTCATCACTCCCGCCGATTTGAATGGAAATAACAAATATGTTTTTGCTTCAAAGTCTGCCATCCAGCGCATGTCGTTTTTCTAAGTTTTCAATTAGGTCACTCCATACAGCGTCTGCTTTCAGACTTTGTCTGCATTATCCCCCCTTTGATTGTTTCAGGGATGGTTCAGGACTGCACGCGTAAAAATGAAAATGAGAAGCGAAGCGGCCCTGCCTGCCGGAAGGCAGGGTTTGGGTCGGCGTCCCATTTAAGTATGATGATTGGAGTATTTGCAGACGCTGTTCGCACCTCCGGAATCAATGAGCGGGATGAATTGACCTTGTGAGGCATTCGGCCTGTCTGGCAGAACTGCAGGCCGGGTAGAACTTTAACGTTCAGTAGATTACTTCAGACCCTCTCTTCAAGAAGCGACGTAAGGCGTTGGAGATGGGTCTTTTCTTCATTTAACAGGGAATTGAAAACCGTTTTCAGTTCTTTTTGTTTCACTCTGCGCTCCATCTTGATATAGAGATCATATGAATTGGTCTCCATGGCGACAGAATAATCGAGTATCTCCATGATCCCCTTCCCTTTCACCCAGTCCAGGGCCTCGCTGATGTGCATACCGCTTTCCATCACGTCACCCAGTTCCTCAGTGGCAAACGGGTCTGACGTTTCCGGCCCCGATGCAAACAATTCCCTGTAGAGTTTGACAAGCTGTGATTTGTGGCGCACCTCTGCGGCCCCGAGTTCTTTAAAGAGGCGGATCGACTTTTTATCCTCCAGCAGCTCTTCAACACCTTTATAAAAACGGCGCGCCCCTTCCTCCAGCAGCCAGGCAAGGACAACAACCTTTTCCGGTTTTTCATCGTCGGGAAAGTAGGCGATGCCGGCCTCAGGTGCCCCTGAGGCGACCAGTCCGTTCCATGCATTGATCCCCCCGCTCATGCTGTAGACCTCTTTGAATCCCGCGTTTGACAGTACGGATGCAGCCGCCCGGCTGCGCACCCCGGCCCTTCAATAGGTAACGGTGGGTTTATTCGGATCCAGTTCTTTTGCACGGGCATCCAGCTCACCAACAGGGATCAGTTGTGCCCCCGGCAGATGTCCCTGTTCATATTCCCCGGGCTGCCGCACATCGATAAGGTTGAAATCCTCCGGGTTTTTCTCTCGTAAAAATTCACGGACCTCGTCAGCAGACCATGTTGACACAGATTTGAAATAGTTTAAAAACGTCACGCGATCACCTCATTTCAATCAATCGTCTGAAAGATGCCCCGCTCGTACGAATTCAGAGGCATGCTTCAATGTATTAACCGGAAACGCTCAGACATATTTTCTTTCATTTGATGAAAGGAGTCAAGACATGCATTTGAAATCAGAATAATCAGTCACTATTTTTATGGGGTTTTCACCCATAGTGCTTTTATGCAAGAACCTCAGTTGTATAGGGAGCGGCACCAATTAAAAAACAACCGCAGCCCTATAAAATTAATCCGTTGCACCCTGATATGCATGCCCCTTTTAATCTTGTATCATTGAATAATTATGACGTCTCCGGGAAAAAATCTCCTGGGACAGAAGACGCTATAAATATAGTTTGGAATATGGAGATCGAATCCGATGCTTCAGAGGGCATATAAAAGGCTCCCCTTTGGTTTTCGGGCAGAACTTGTTGCGTATAATGTATCGTATGAAGCCTTTGTCGAAAATATTTCAGAAACTGGTATGAGCCTGAAAATCGTTCAAATATCATCGGATGATAATTTTGAGTATGTCTCAGATGTTGCCCTGAAGATTCATCCGACGTTCGGAAGAAGAATTGATTTAAACGGCAGGAAAAAATGGTCAAGCAAAAACAGTCCGAACAGCGTTATAGAAAGTATCGGGATAGAAATTATCGATCCGCCTCTGGAATATAAAAAACTCTACCAGGTCATTTCCCTGTCATAAGGGCGTATAAAGATTTCCTCACTCAACAATATCCAGCTTGATGCTCAGCTCCTTCAGCTGTTTTGCATCAACTTCAGACGGGGCACTGCTGAGCGGGCAGACTGCCTTCTGGGTCTTTGGAAATGCGATAACGTCGCGTATGGAATGCGCCCCGGCAAGAATCATGACAAGACGGTCAAGCCCCAGTGCTATGCCGCCGTGGGGAGGCGCGCCATACTCGAGCGCCTCAAGGAGGAAGCCGAACTTTGCGTCTGCGTCTTCAGCAGTGATATTCAGCAGCTGAAACATCCTGTCCTGCACCTCTTTCTTATGAATACGAATGCTGCCTCCGCCAATTTCGTAGCCGTTGAGGACAATATCGTAAGCCTGCGCCCTTACTGAAGCAAGTCCGGAAGCGCGGACGTCCGGAAGCGCGGACGTCTCAACAGACATAAACAGATCGAGGTCTTCTTCCATGGGCGCGGTAAAAGGGTGATGCATTGCCTCGAACCTCTTTTCATCTTCATTCCACTCAAACAGGGGGAAATCCGTTATCCAGGCAGGCATGTAGACCCCTTCTTTGATCAGACCGAGCCGCTTGCCCATCTCGTTTCTGAGCCTTGCGAGACAGTCATTCGCAACATTCGCTTTGTCAGCAACAAAGAGCATCAGATCTCCGTTTTCGGCCCCGAGCCTTTCAGCAAGCGCCTTCAGTGATCCTTCCTCGAAAAACTTTGCGATGGGCGATTCAAAACCGCTCTTGACCTTGATCCAGGCCAGGCCCTTTGCGCCATACCCCTGGACTTCTTTTGTCAGGTCATCGAGGTCCTTTCTTGAATAACCCGCAAGACCTTTTGCGCTCAGACCCTTGACGATGCCCCCCCTCCCGACCGTATCGAGAAACACCTTGAAAGAGGATTCTTTTACAATGTCACTCACATCGCTCAGTTCGAGTCCGAACCTCAGGTCCGGCTTGTCGCATCCGAACCTGTCCATGGCGTTCTGATAGGTCAGATGCTGAAACGGTTCTTTCAGTTCAACACCGATCGTGTCTTGAAATACCTTCTTGATCATTCCTTCGGTCACCGCCATGACATCGTCTCTTGTTACAAAGGACATCTCGAGGTCAACCTGGGTAAACTCCGGCTGGCGGTCAGCCCGAAGGTCTTCATCCCTGAAACACCGGACAATCTGATAATACCGTTCGAGCCCCGAGACCATCAGGATCTGCTTGAAAATCTGGGGCGACTGCGGCAATGCAAAGAAATGACCCGGATTCGTCCTGCTCGGCACAAGATAATCCCTCGCGCCTTCCGGGGTGCTCTTTGTCAGCACCGGTGTCTCAATATCAATGAAACCCTGAGCATCAAGATACTCACGAAAAGCCCTTGCAGCCCGGTGCCTGGTGATCATATTGTGCTGAATCTGCGGCCGTCTGAGATCAAGATACCGGTACCGGTACCTCAGAGATTCAGACGCGTCAGTATCGTCATCAACCATAAAAGGCAGCGGCCTGCACTCATTCAGTACGGTAAAAGACCGGGCAACGACCTCAACCTTCCCGGTCGGAATCGAAGGATTCACCGTTCCCTCGGGTCTTGCTCGTACCTCTCCCTCAACCTGAAGAACGAATTCATTCCGTATCTTATGGGCGGCCTTATGAATTTCGACGTCCACTTCAGGACTGAAGACAACCTGAACAACGCCGCTCCTGTCCCTCAGATCAATAAATACAACGCCGCCATGGTCACGCCACTTGTTCGTCCAGCCCACAAGCCGGACCTTTGACCCCTTATCCGTTTCTTTTACGTCACCGCATGCATGAGTTCTCATTGTACTGTTATCCCTCTACTGTGTGGTCCTTTCATTCCCTATTATGAATTTCATTTTATATCATTACCTCTTTTTTGAGTCTCTTCACTTCCTCAGGCGTCATGTAACGATACTCACCCGGTTTGAGATCACCGAGCTCCAGGCCGTTGATCCTTGTTCTTATAAGCTTAATAACAGGATGGCCCACCCTCTGGAGCATCCTTCTGATCTGTCTCTTTTTGCCTTCGCGGATAATAATTTCAATCCATGAATTGGCCTTTGTCTTCTTTACCCTTCTGATCTTTGCAGGGGCTGTCAGACCATCCTCAAGTCTTATCCCGGTTTCGAGTTTCCTGATGTCTTCAGCTTCAAGGACCCCGTCGATCTTTACGAGATATGTCTTCGGGACCTTATGCCGCGGATGCAGTATCTGATTTGTGAGTTGGCCATCATTTGTCAGGATAAGCAGGCCCTCTGAATTGTAATCAAGCCGCCCGACCGGAAAGACCATCGCTTTTACACGCTTCAGAAAGTCCTTTACCGTCGGCCGCCCTTCAGGGTCTTCCATGGCAGTAAGGCATTTGACCGGTTTATGAAATAAGAGATACACGGCCGATTCAGCGCGGTTTATGAGTTTGCCCCTGACTTTTATATGGTCTTTCTCAAGATCAGCCTTCATACCGATTGTGGCAGGAGCGCCGTTAACCGTAACGAGCCCCTCCATAATCATCTCCTCTGCCTTTCTTCTTGAGGCAATACCGCATTGAGACAATATTTTCTGGATTCTCTCTTCCATATTTCCATAAGAATCAGATAGTTTAACAGAATTTTTTCGAGAATATTAATAGTATCATAAATGTAATGAATTTGCCTGCCGTGTCAGCGATTCAAAGAAATAAACGGATAAATAACAGGGGAATACGCCATGGCACTCACAGAATATACATTCGAATATCGAACTTAGAAATTCGAAATAAATTGAAATGGAGAATTTTTATATAATCTGAACAGTTACCACGGTAAAACAAAAAATGCATGGTTATAACTGACGGGTTTTGAACATTGTGATATTATAATTTTGAATTTCTCCTAAAAACTGTCAGCAATACCCCGATTTGAGTCTCGTATTTCGTGCTTCGTATTTCAGATATTTGTCTGAACTCAGTATCGCTGCTCCCTCTTTTCACCTTCGCACACCTCTTTAATCTGGTCCTTGACCAGTCTTCCGTCCTCCCATACCCTTTCCTGAACCTTGTGGCACTTTGTCTGGGCATTATAGTCCACGGGGTATGCCTCGTATCTTCCCCTGCCATCAGCGGTCCTGTACTCAACTGGCCTGTTCGCTTCCGCCGCCTGCCTTGAACCCTGCATTGAGATTTCGGTCAAAGATGCACCGGCAATGGCACCCAGCACCGCGCCCCACACACCGCCGCGCCAGGGGTTTGAACTGTCAAGCAGCGCTCCCGCTACACCGCCCATGGCTCCACCAACACCGGCACCCTGCGCATGATACTGGGTACAGCCGACGGCTCCAGCGAGTAAAATCAAAACCGCCATCAATACAATAATCTTGTTCATGCTCTCCTCCTAAATAAATTATTCAGTAACCTTTTACAAAGAGTTGGTTCATTCAATTCTATAACTCTCCTTTTTATATAGCACTAATCCATGGTCAATGCAAGAAACCGGTCAGTGAATTTTGCCGGAACCGTACATTATTCGACAATATTCTCTCATATGTGAAAATTACCTGGAACTTGTGAAATTTTTATGAATATAATAGTCCATGATACATCTGGTCTATAATTCAACGAATGATTTCCGGTCTCATTGATTTTTAGGGACCCACTTGATACAATTCGGGAATACCTCGTACTAAAATGAATTTAAACACTAATCATAAGATAAATGTTAAAGGAGACCGCATGATGACAAAAGCCAAATGCAGAAAAACAATCTTGTTAACCCTTACAGGCCTGATACTTTCCTGCGTTTTAATGCTCTCAGCTGAAGCCGGCCATAAAAAAATTGTTGCTGTATCAAGTTTTGAGAACAAGACCACGTACAGCGGCCAGCAGAACCTTGGCGACGGCATGGCGGACCAGCTGACCGATGCCCTGATGCAGAGCGGCCAGTTTGTGGTGCTCGAGAGGCAAACGCTTGGGGATGTGTTTGAGGAGCAGGACCTCGCACAGACCGGCAGGATGGCAAAATCAAAATCCGCGAGAACAGGGAAGGCTACAAGCGCCCAGGTCCTTGTGAAGGGGACCGTGACAGAGTTTGAAGAGCAAAGCGGAGGAAGCGGAACAGGGGTCAAACTCCCGTTTGGTGTAAGTCTGGGGGGAAAGAAAGGGGAAGCGCATGTTGGGGTCATCATACGGCTGATCGATACTACGACTGGCCAGGTCCTGGACTCGCAACGGGTGGAAGGCAAGGCTAAATCTGGCGGTTTCAAGCTCGGCCTGGATATTGGCGGCGTAGACTTTGGGACAGACAGTTTTAAAAAGACCCCGCTCGGCAAGGCCATGCAGATCGCCATTGACAATGCAGTCGCTTTTATCGCGGCCAAGTTAAAAGACATTCCGTTTCAGGGCAGTGTCATCAAGGCAAGCGGGTCAGATGTTTACATCAGCGCCGGTGAGAGGACCGGTGCCGCTGTTGGAGACACATTTGCCGTTTATTCCGTTGGGGAGGAGCTAATAGACCCTGACACCGGTGAACTGCTCGGGAGCGAAGAAGAAAAAATTGGGACTGTAAAAATATACAGTGTAAGCGAAAAGTATTCAAAAGCCAAAGTTACTGACGGTGGAACAGGAATCAAAAAGGGCGACGTAATCAGACATCAATAATCCCGGAGGTAACAGAAGATGATAAGACAAATTCTTGGCCTGGCGTTTTTTTTATTGTTTGTATCAGGTTGTGCCTCAACCATGGAGAATGCGAACAGGGGCGCTGAAAAAACAGGTGAAGCAGCTGGAAAAGTGATGAGGATCCCGCACTCGGCCAGTGAAGGGACAGCTTCGGGAATAGCTGGAGAGCCTGAATCAAATCCTTACAACAGATAGAAGCTTCTGGATACTCGTAGCAGCCGGTATCAAATCAAAAAAAACCGGCCCCCAAAGATCTTCATTACCTGGTAAAAATAATTTCGTCGAATATGGGGTTCGTCGTGGACTGGCCATATGCCCTGATGCGAATTGACCGGCTTCCATTCGGTTCAACCACGACTGTTCCTGATGTCCCGGGAGCGCTGACAAACAGTGGTCCGGTCCCAAAGGGGCTGCTTTGCCCCCTGCCTGTATAGTGGCCCATTACCGCGTTGATGATCTCGGTCATGCCGTTCGGATATGCCGTATATGTGATATCAGCGGACTGGCTAAACATACCCTGGCAGGTTTCGCCAGTCGTTGCCGCGTCTGATGCCTGAAAACAATCCTCCAGCGCATCAGAGCCGAGCAGAATAAAGGGGTCCCCTGCAACATATGCATCCAGGACTGCAAGCACCTCGGACATGGATGCCTTTGCATTACCCTGAACATACCGGACCTTTGCCTTTTCAAGCTGACCGAGATACGCAGGGATCGCAATTGCAGCCAGAATGCCGATGACTGCAACGACCGTGAGCAGCTCGATCAGGGTAAATCCCTTATTTTTCTTTATATTTTTATACATTCTCATAAAACGCAGTACTTGTGCTGTTATCTCTTTCGGTTTATTTTGCCTGACTCTTTAATCGTATTTATATTTTCAGGTCGTAGCAGCCCGAGGCTATGGAATATGCTGAGTTATACGATGCTTCCGCTCTTCCACACTTACGAACTTCCGCACTGTTTTTTGCCAGGGTTTACTTCTGTAATAATTGAAGAATACAATAGGTCATTATGAAACTTTGCCGGCCAATAATCGTCCTGCAAATCTGCCTTTTCCTTGCTGCCCCTTCTTTTTCATATGCGGAGCAAAAAGTCGGATCTATCCTGAAAGTAAGGAACGAGGTATTCAGGATACGCAACACAAACAGGGTTCCGGCCATGGCACGGATGCCGCTGGCACTCAAAGATGCGGTAGAGACCGCTCAACACGCACGGGCAAAGCTCTCTTTCAGCGATAACAGCATCATTATTCTGGGGGAACTCAGTAAAATGGAAGTGAAGGAGTACTTATTAAACACACTGAAAAAGAAATCAAACTCTGTCTACAGGCTCATTGATGGATCACTGAAAGTGGTCGTCGGAAGATCAGACCTCAAGATACACACCCTTTCTGCGCTGGTAGCAGCGAGGGGAACAGAGTTCATGGTCTGGATCGGCACGGAGATGGGGAAAACCTATACCGGCGTCATTATGATTGAAGGAAATACAACCGTGGAAAGCTCCATTGAAGGTGTAGAAGGGAAGGTGTCTGTTCAGCAAGGGCAGATGACCCGCGTGTTTTTAAACGAGCCACCTGAAACGCCGCGTCCAGCAGATCTTAAAATAATGAATGAACTGTCCGTAACGCTTGATGAAGTACAGCACCCGGCCCCAGCACCAAAAAAATCCAAAGTCTCCGGTGAAGTTGTAAACAAGTCTGTTGTAAAAGACTCTGCCAACGTCGCAGTTGGACAAGGCAGCCAGGCAAATACAGGCTCTGTTGTCATGGAGTAAGATCCCGGGGATTTCCCGCTTTTCAGTGTCTACCGCGTACTTCTTAATCCCTACTGTTTTCTTTTCCCGCTTTTCCCGCCTTACTCAGCCTGTGCCCTCTGAAAATCGTCAACCTGCGCTCCTGCTCCTTCAACCTCAATAATATCATCCTCCCCGACGATGGGTTCCCCAAGTATCTCCGATGCCTCTTTTACATTTAAGATCATCTTCACATAGGCATCACCTGATTCCTCCCAGCCGTAGTCGGTAACTTCCGCCAGATAGATCGTTGCGAGCACTTTTGTCTTTACCTGATCGGATACAAGCATGTAGTTCTCAACGGTTGTCTCACTCTCGAGCGTGAAGCCGACAACGCGTTTTGCAAGCTGCTTATAGGCATCAAGCTCTGCTGCCCTGAGTGCCTGCAGCGGTGCTGCCTGTGAGGGAGTCGATGTTGCAAAAGCCACCCTGCGGAACTCCTTGTTCTGCAGGTTCATGACCTGGCCGTCAATATTCTCCATGCTCTCCACTTTCACTGAAGCAGTCGCCTTTGCGATATCTTTTTCAGCATCATACACAACGTCCTCAAACTTCACCCCGCTGATTCTGGCTGATGTCTTGCTCTCTGTCCTGCCGGTAAAACTGGCGGCAATCATGTCCTGCACATCTTCTGCAGAGCGCACCTTTAACCCGTAAATGGATTCAACCAGCGCCCTTTCCGCCAGCACCTTTGATGCGCGTGTTGTCATGATTCTTTTTGTGCCGGCCCATCCGCTCGTTGAATCGATTGCTGAACCTATACTTAAGAGAAAAACAAAAATCAGGACCATGGTATTCTTTTGTGCTTTCATTGCAAATCCCCCTTCGCTTTCTAAAAAAGGGCTGCAGCATCATTGCCGCAGCCCTGTAACAGTTAACATTCACTTATTCCATCGTCACCGAGCCCATGTTGGCTTCACTGCCCTTGCCGATCGCCA
>Ga0209536_100007057_pt1 | contig 17069 bp, 17 predicted proteins | sample DeeMarSeWOR28_12_FD_187461 | JGI IMG/M metagenome (GOLD analysis project Ga0209536, IMG submission 187461) | Marine sediment microbial communities from White Oak River estuary, North Carolina - WOR-2-8_12 (SPAdes) (version 2) | ecosystem: Environmental > Aquatic > Marine > Intertidal zone >... | reverse complement strand
CGCACTTCTCGGGGTCGCAGTGGATGGGCATCCTGATCTTGACGAACATCTCGCCGTCGCTGTGGATCTGGGGTTTCTTGAAGCGGCGCCTAACCGCTTCAATGGTTTCGCCGACAACCTCAACCTTGTCTAGGGAGGTGGGGCCGAGACCTCGGGTGGCGGCTAGGTAGTTGGTGCCCACGTCCATGGGGTCCCAGCCCATGATGGCCGAGGAGACGAGGTCGACGGCCGCGGCGTCGGCGCCGGCGACTATTAGCCCCAGGGGCACGGGGTCTCCGGCGGTGGGGCCCTCTCCCTCCATGGCCACGTGAGCGTCCACCACGTGGAGCCGGACCTGGGGCCGTATGGCTTGGTAGATGTCGACGAGGAGCCTGCTGAAGGACTCTGGGTCGTTGGCCACCGAGACGTGGTGGTGGGCCTTGGTGCCTCCCTGCTGGAGGCCGAAGAGGTTCTTGACGGCGCAGGTGAGGGTGGTGAGCTGGTGGGTCTTGAGCTTGGGGAAGCTGATGACGGGGTGCGTGGCGGCGGCCGCGGGGAACCACAGCTCCTTCAGCACGTCGCCATCCACTGTGAACCTGACGGGCGGGTCCCTGTCGAGGACGTTTATCTCGATGTCGTTTTTCTCGCACAGCTCCCTGACGCCGAGGCCGTCGAACACTATGTCGGGGCGTGTGTAGCTGCCGGTGGCGGGGCACTCGCCGAGGACGCAGCGGCTGTTCTGCCGCTGGAGGAGCTCGGCTACTCCCAGGACGACCCTCATGTCGGTGGTGGCGCCGGTGTCTGGTTCCAGCACGGTGAATATATTGGGCTTGAGAAGCACGGTCTCGCCCGGCTCTATGAACGCCTCGATGCCTCCGAGGAGCTCCACGGCCCTCTGGGCTGCCTCCTTGACGCCGATGTCTGTCTTCACCACGGCGACCCTGGGCTTCATGGGTGGTTCTAGTGGGGTGGGAGGACATAAAGATAGGGTTGATAGAGATACCGTTAGAGATGGATGCGCTCAGGCTGCTCCTCTACGTCTTCCTGGGCTACATTGTGTTGTCGCAGACCTTGGGGCGGCTGGTACGTCGGCGGTGGCGGTTCCCCATCCCGGCGTTCATGACGCAACTCATAGATAACCCGTTGAGGCGGAGGTTCATACAGCCGCCGGCTGAGTTCGCGGATCGGCTGGGGCTTGAGCTGGGGATGAGTGTCTTGGAGATTGGGCCCGGGAAGGGCAGTTACACATTCGAGGTGGCGCGGAGGGTGGCGCCGGGGACTGTCTACGGCTGTGACATCTCGCCCTACGTGGTGGAGAGGCTGAGGGAGAAGGCTGATCGGGAGGGGTTGACCAACGTGGACGTCCGCGTCGAGGACGTGTTCCGCCTCAGCTTCCAGGACTCGTCCATCGACAGAGTGTACATGATTGCGACGCTACCGGAGATCTCTGACCCTGTGGTGGCGCTCAGGGAGTGTCGGAGGGTGCTGAAGCCAGGTGGCCTGTTGAGCCTCTCTGAGCTGTTGTTCGACCCTGACTACCCTTTGAAAGGCACGGAGAAGCGGTGGGCCGAGGAGGCGGGGCTCGTGCTTGAGGAGGAGCACGGAGACCTGATCTGCTACCAGCTGAACTACAGGAAGCCTATATGATGTAGTGGGCAGGGTTGAAGGAATTCGGCTGCGCCCTAGGCTTGGCTAGGTGTATGGCCCTTAGTATGTCTGTGAAGCTGATGTAGCCTACGAGGTCGTCGTCGACGACGGGGAGGGTGGTGCGGTCGTCCTCGAGCATTATCTCGGCGGCGTCGCCGAGGCTGGTGGTTGGGCGGACCAAGGTTATAGCTTCGTCCGTTATCTCACCGACGGTGACGTCGTCCGGGTCGAAGCCAGGGGCAAGGATGTGCTCCAGGAGATCCCGGTAGGTGACGGCGCCGAGGATCTGGTCGAGGTCGGTCACTATGAGGGTGTCGATGCCGAAGTCGATCATCATGTGAGCGGTCTCGCGTACGGTGTAGGTGTGGTCTATGGTGACGGGGTCGCGGTTCATGAGGTGGCGTACCTGGGGCATCATTTTTAGAGCTCCACTATGAAGTCGAGGTTCTTGATGAGCTCCTTGTACCGGTTTCTTATGGTTACCTCTGTTATCTGGGCTGTCTTGGCTATCTCGCCCTGGGTTCGCTCCTCCTTGTTGAGCTTGCAGGCGATGTAGATGCAGGCGGCGGTGATGCCCTCGGGTGCTCGGCCGATGGTCAGCTTCTTCTCGCCGGCCTCCTCAAGGATGGCTCGGGCGAGCTGCTCGGTGGGGCCGCTGATCCTGAGCTTACTCACGAACTTGGTGATGAGGTTGTCGCGGTCGACGGGGGGCACGTCCTGCTGGAGCTCCTTGTAGAGGAACCTGTAGTTGCGGGCAGCCTCCTTACGGCTTATGTTGGCTGCCTTAGCTACGTCCTCGAGGCTGCGTATGATGTTGCACTGGCGGCACGCCATGTAGAGGGCGCTGGCCACTACGGATTGGATGGTTCTGCCACGGATGAGCTGTCTCTGGATGGCTCTGCGGTAGATCATGGCGGCGGTCTCGGTGGCGCTCTTGGGGAGGTTGAGCTTATGGGCGATCCTGTTCATCTCGGATAACGCGTGAGTGAGGTTGCGCTGGGTGGAGTCGTTGGAGCTTGTTCGGCGCTGCCATTTGCGGAGGCGGTACTGTCGCTCCTGCTCCCGGGGGGTGAGCTTGCGGCCTGTGGCGTCCTGGTTCTGCCAGCTTATGGTGGTGCTGAGGCCCTTGTCGTGGATTGTGAGGGTGAGGGGGGCACCGACGCGGGTGAGCTTCTGCTGCTGCTCAAGGTCGAAGGCACGCCACTCTGGGCCCTGGTCAATGATGGTGTCGACGAGTACAGCGCCGCACTGGGTGCAGACGAGTTCACCTGTCTCGTTGTCGGTAACGAGGGCGGTGGAACCGCACTCGTCGCATGAGCGTGGGTTGTCTAGGACGGCTGACAGCTTGGTTCCTCCCGGAGCATTAGGGGAGGTCTCGGGGGTGCCTATATTGTCTTGTTTGTGGGAGTGATCTACAAATCTTATATAGCTATGCCGGGACGTTTGTGTTCTATCCTCTCTGGAGTTTGGTCGTCGCCTGCGCGGTCGTCCCTAGGTTCTGGGGGCTATGGGTCTTTTCCCTGGGGCGTCCTCTTGTAGAATTTGTACGCGAAGGCGACGTTGGCGCCCGAGAGGGCAAGGGCCGTGTAGAGTATAGTGCGGGCGGTGTTGTAGTAGTTCAGGACCGCGGTGTGTGTCTGCACGGTCTCTGGCAGGGTCGTGGCGCCGGCCAGGGGTGGCAGCGCCGGGGTTATGAAGACGGCTGTGAGCAGTATGAGTGCGAGTAGTGTTCTGCGGTTCATCTCGGTCCTGTTGTATGCCGTGTAGATATTTAGAAAGAACGCGGTGGAACGATTGTTCCTATTGGCGGCTGTCGATGGGGGACTCGTTTTTTATTGTCTCTTGGAATAATGTTTGGAAAGTGATATTCCGTTTGGGTGGTCTGAGGCTCCATTAATGCATTCCTGGGCTTCTGTCTCGCAAGACCTACCCGATTTTTGGTAACCATATAACAGCTAGTCTATTATAACGCGAAAAAATAATTTTCTAGGTACATGGGTTACGTATAAGCGTGTGTGGTGGAGAAAAGGCCGCCATTGGTGATCTGCGGGATTGAATATGATATCATTCTGTATCAAAAGCAGGCTCCACGCTGAATCCCCAAGGGAAAAAAGTTGACGAACTGTGAGGGAATGTATCCAAGATCAGTTGCCTTAACTCCATGTCTTTAGCAGTAAACGCCTTTTTCTCTCTTTGAGAAAGGGTGGCCCTAAGCGGCGTAATCAATGCGGTCAGAGTATCTGACTTGACGATGAGAGAAACTCTGAGGTCTTTATAGGGAGATATGTCGTTCTCTGAAGTCGGCATGTCGCGTCTATTGACATAAAATCCTTCTCCCAGCATGGTCGCTATCTTATCAAGATCTGCCCTATCTCTCCACCTAAACCGTGTATATGAGTAATTGTCCAAGTCTCTGATGAAAGACGAAGCCTATCTTAAAACTCTTTCAGAACGTGTGTGATCAGGGATCTAGACATCTGCCAAGTGAATGAAATTAGCCGGTTCAGCTTTAAGAATCAGCTAATTTTTAAAAAAATTAAGGAAGAAGCCCTTATTTGTTGAAGTAGTCCTTAACCTGTTTCATCTTCTCCGGGTTTTCAAGGAGATCTACCGCAGTCATAGCCAGTGCCTTGGTGCCGATGATGAGGGCATCATGCGCCTCATCAGTAATTGAGGCATCCGCGAGTTCTCTGCTGTGTCCCGCCACGCCATCAGGGACCGACTTGATCCTGGAACTCGCAGCCGGTATCGTTTGGGTGACAGCGCAGAAATCGGTTGTCCCGCGCGGCATGGCTGTGGTCGTCTCCCTCCAATCCTTCAAAGGCTCCGCGCCAAGGGCCCTGTAGTTCTCCCACATCATCTCGATCAAAGGTATGTTCAGCTTCTTGGTGGCTAGGCCCTTCGGTCGTTCTCGGGAAGGCACCGTCACCTTTACTTTGGCGCCCATCGCCAGCGCGGCCCCCTTGGCACAGTTCTCGATCTTGTCCACGAGCTCGGCTAGATAGTCCTCGTCCGAGGAACGGACACCGAAATTCACGACGGCTCTGTCGGGGATGATGTTGGGTGCAAGCCCGCCCTCCGTGATTATTCCGTGAATGACCACATTGGCGTCTCGTCTAACCTCCTGTCGGAGCGCGTGAACAGCCATGAAGGCTATGACGGCTGCGTTCAGAGCGTTTATGCCCTGATGGGGGGTAGAAGCTGCGTGAGCCGTCTTCCCCTCGAACTCCATGAGGACACCCCAGTACGCGAGGGCTAGGCTACCGACGGAGTATTGTTCTGCCCCGTGAAGCATTATGGCGGCGTCGATGTCGTCCCAGAAGCCCTTCACTGCCATGACCCTCTTGCTACTACCGCTTGGACCACGCCCTTCCTCGGCGGGACACCCCACCACGATGATCTCGCCGCCCAGATGCTCCATCAGCTTGCTGACGGCGACTCCAGCACCGACCGCCGAAGCGGCTATGAGATTGTGACCACAGCCATGGCCGATGCCGGGTAAGGCATCATACTCTGCTAGGACGGCGATCCTTGGCCCTCCCTTCTTTCCTTTATAGGATGCGCTGAAGGCGGTCGGCATGTCACACAGGTTTTTCTTTACCACAAAACCATGTTTTTTCAGCTCCGTGGTGAGTAACTCTGCGGCCTTGAACTCCTCGCTCCCAAGTTCAGGATTCTCGTATATCCAGTCGCAAATCTCTATGATTCGATCCCCATATTCATCGACCTTGTTTTGCACCTCTTCTTTGTAACTCATTTTAAAATCACGAGTATGAGACATATTTTACGGAATAAATAATTTTTCTTAAAATGAGTGTAAAAAATACCTAAATATCCTTATTTTTTCACGTATTACTGGATTCAGATAAAAACATAATTCGAGGATATTTAAAAAATCTAATAAGAGATTTCGACACCACTAATTGAAGCACATGGTCAATAATCAAAAATCTAACGACGCAGCCGAAGGAATGAGTTACATTCTTGTAACAGATGTTGGTAGCACAACCACCAAGGCAAGATTCTTCGCTAAGAAAGGCGACGTGTGGCGATACATAATCAGTGGCGAAGCGCCCACCACCGTGGAGAAACCATATGAAGACGTCACCATGGGTGTTTTGAACGCCGTCCGAGAGATCGAGGAGTTAACGGAACATAAGATCCTGTCCGAGAACAACGACAACATAATGAGGCCTTTTGACGGCGAAAAAGGCGTGGACCTTTACTGCACCACCAGCAGCGCCGGAGGCGGATTACAGATGATGGTGGGTGGTGTGGTAAAGGAAATTACAGCTGCAAGCGCGAACAGGGCTGTATTAGGCGCTGGTTCGATAGTCATGGATATTTTAACCATGGATGATGGGAGACCGCCTCACGAAAAAATCACCCGAATAAAGAACCTACGGCCAGACATGATACTCTTGGCTGGAGGCACTGACGGAGGAACCGTGAAACACGTCGCCAACATGGCTGAGATATTTTATGCAGCCAAACCAAAACCAAGGTTAGGGGAAGGATATAGCCTCCCTATGATCTACGCTGGGAACGTAAACGTCAAAGACCATGTAAGAAAATTGTTTGAAGAAGACTTCTCCCTGCTGATAATCGATAACATCCGACCAACACTCAACATAGAAAGAATCGAACACGCAAGACGCGCGGTACACGAGCTGTTCATGGAGCACGTTATGAGCCACGCACCCGGATACTTGAAGCTCATGAAATGGACGGACATCGACATCATGCCCACGCCCGCCGGGGAAGGGATAGCCATGCAGCTTCTGGCCAACGAACTAAACGTAAACGTTCTAGGCGTGGGACTGGGGGGAGCAACAACCAACGTTTACTCCATATACGAGGAGAGGTTTGTCCGCAGCGTCAGCGCAAACCTTGGGATGAGCTACAGCATCTCGAACGTGTGCAAAGAAACGGGGATAGAGAACATACTCAGGTGGCTGCCTTTCGAGAAGGATGTCAACGAACTACAGTCTGAGATCAAGAACAAGATGATAAGGCCGACAACGATACCCCAGACAATCAACGACTTGATTATCGAACACGCCGTCGCGAGGGAGGCGCTCAGGCTCGGCCTGGAGCACCACAAGACCATAGCCACACGGTTAAAAGGAGTAACGGTGGAAAGAACAGTCGGAGACCTTCTCGATCAAGGTCTAGAAGACACCTATATCGATCTGATGCATTTCTCGGTGATCGCCGGCACAGGAGGCCTCCTGTCCCATGCGCCGAAAAGAATACAGTCCCTCTTAGTCCTCACCGACGCCTTCCAGCCGGAGGGAATAACACGACTCTTCCAAGACAGCGTCTTCATGATGCCACATCTTGGAGTCTTATCGACAGTGGATCCAAAGGCCGCTTGGCAGATATTCGAAAAAGACTGCCTCGTCCACCTGGGTACGGTAGTTGCACCGAGAGGGCAGTCCAGAGAAGGAACAGAGGTAATGGAGATAAAGCTTGACATGCCAGACGGCACAACAATAAACGAACACCTAGTCTATGGAGACATATTGAAGATCTCTCTAGACGTAGGAGAAACAGCCAAGATAGAGATCCATCCGAAAAAAGGGATGGACATGGGCCAAGGCCCCAATAAACACATGGAAGGCGTTGTGCACGGCGGCGAAGTCGGTGTTATCATAGATGCGAGGGGAAGACCCTTGTCCCTCCCGGAAAAACCCGAGGATAGGATGAACAAGATCTTGGGATGGAACAAGACCCTGGAGCTATATGAGTATCATTGAGGGATGACAAGATGGTACAGTCAGCTAAAGAAGATCCAAACGTAGCCCACGCATACACGCCAGGACTTAAAATAAAAAGCATAGAGCAGGTCAGTAAAGAAAGAGTACTCCCCATCGAAGGCACTGTCATTGTAGAGATGGGAGACGCGGTTGACTTCGATTCGATCCTTGCTCGAACAGAGATACCTGGTGACGCAGAGATACTAAACGTTACCGAGATACTCGGCGTGGACCCAGGGGACGTGTTTGATTACTCTCTCAAGAAAGAGGGAGACACCTTTGAGGAAGGAGAGCTACTCGCAAAAAACGTCGCCTTTTGGGGTCTCGTGAAAAACTTCGTGTACGCGCCGTTTTCGGGGACGATAGAGAGCGTGTCTGGTCTAACCGGTCAAATAATCGTTAGGCAGCACAACGTTCCATTAGAAATCAATGCCTACATCAAAGGTAAAGTCGTAAAAGTGTTACCCAAAAAAGGCGCTGTTATAGAGACGAAGGCAGCTTTCATTCAGGGAATCTTCGGGTTTGGAGGAGAGAACCACGGTGAAATCGCTGTTGCGGTAGAGTCACCAGAGGAGTTACTGACAGAAGAAAAAGTGGGTCCAGAACATCAAGGAAAAGTAATCGTCGGAGGTTCAGGGGTAACCGATGAGGCATACCGGAGAGCCTTGGAGGTGGGAGTGAAAGGAATCGTCGTCGGCGGGTTGGACGTCGAAGATCTGATAGAAATATTGGGCGAGGACATCGGAGTCGCGATAACTGGCGAGGAAAACATAGACATAACGGTGATAGCCACCGAGGGATTCGGCGCTCTACCCATCTCGGAACGGACCTTCAACCTATTAAAAAACATGGAGGGGAAAATGTCGGCGATAAACGGCGCCACACAGATAAGGGCGGGAGTGTTGAGACCCGAGATAATAATTCCCTACGACAACCCCGACGAGATGGAAGAGTCCAAAGAAGAGTTCTCGGATGGAATGATAAAGGGGTCACTAGTCAGGGTTATAAGGGCGCCCTACTTCGGAGAGATCGCCAAGGTAAAGGATCTACCCATTAACTTGCAGAGAGTGGAGTCAGGTTCCAGGGTAAGGGTCATTGAACTGGAGCTGGAGGACGGGAAAGTAGTCACCGTCCCACGGGCAAACGTTGAGATCATAGAGGAATAACAAGGTTATCACCATTTTTATCCTAAAAAATATGATTTTTTAGGTTAAACTGGTGCGCGTGTTGAGACCTTATATTTTAATACCATAGGTATCAGCGTTGCTAGATACATCGCCCCAGCGAAGATGTATACCTTAGAGAACCCAAAGTATAGTGCTATCATCATCGGCAGTATCGATCCTAAGACAGAGGCGCATCCGTTTATCGCCCAAGCCCAGTTGATGTAGTGTTTGTTTGAGGTTGACAGCAGTCTGATGCCCAGAGGGAAAGGCATGCCCATCAAGAAGCCCAACGGCATGACGATGACGAACGAGATCAGGAGTCTGGCCAAGAACGTCAGCTCCAACGTCAACCGAATCAACGGAGCGATCAAACCATATATGATGGATAAAACACCCAGAGCTTGGAGAACCATCTTGTGGTCCCGGCTGCCCGGTTCAATTTTTTTCGAGTAGTAGCTGCCCAGACCCGATGAAAGTAGGAGACTGAAGAACACGGCGGATATTGAGCGTATGGAGCTCCCCAGGACCAGGATGAATCTCTGTACGGTGGTTATCTCAATAAACATGTAACCTAAGCCGATCAAAAAAAAGTAGACCAAGAGAACCGAGCCCTCTCTGGACCTAGTCAGTTTAACCCGACGCAGGGGATAAAGAACGAAGACGATGGAGAGCAGCAACGCCTGAACCAGGACTACAGGTACTAGGAGACCGCCTTCTATTAACGGCTGCCACTTCTCATCGAGACTCCTGTAGGTCTCGGCAATCCTGTCCCACTTGAAGAAATTGAAGAAGAACGGCTTCTCGTCCGTGGATGCCTCTATGTTGTAGAGGTAGCTCTGGTAGAAGCTTTCCCTGGCCTCGCTGTGTAGAAGCTTATGGACTGTGTCGTAGTAGATGGGCTCGGGGAACCTGTTGTAGATGTTTACCTCAGAGGCTTGCACCCCAGGCACATGTACGATGTCGAACCCCATTTCCCTGCAGAAAAGCCTGATGGACTCTGTTTGCCGTGCGCTTAGAGGGCTTTTCCCTACGATGAGGTTGATGGTCCCCCAAGATCGTATCACGGCTAGATGCTCCTCTGGGTTTGGCACCCCCAGAGATTCGAGGGACGAAATAGCCAACGACACTATTCGAACATCTTCTCGTGGCGGTGGGAGTAACCACCTCGAGACAGAGAGAAACCCGTCTTCAGAGAGACGCTCTATGAAGGACGTGAAGGATTCTACGGTGTATAGATAGTTCTCGGATAGGGCATAGATTCCCGTTGACGCCGCCGAGGCACCGCCCGTCATCGAGAGTTCTATGATGTCATATTTCTCCTTACTGGTCTCGATGAAGCTTCTTCCATCTGAGACAGAGACATCTATCTTATCGTTGTCGTAGATATAACCTGAAAACGAAGAGTACTCGTCTCTCACCAAGTCTATGATGAGGGGATTCTCTTCTACGGCGTAGATTTTGCTAGAATTAAAGTACAGGGCGGATAACACACCTAACCCACCTCCGGAGTCGATGACTAGTGTGTTCGGCTTCTTGACCAGCCGGTATGGCAGAGTGGATGGGAGATACCCGGTGAAGGATAGTGACGACGGCTCACCGTTGTACTTTGTGATGGCGTTTAACCCTTCGCCGTCAACGAAGATGCCAATCTGCTCGGGTATGGTTTCGTCGTACTGGAGGCTTAGACCTGGCGCGTATCTTACGTACCCGCTCTCAACGACATCCACTCTCGAGATGGCGTTCCAACGTGTTTCTATGAGGCTGGCGTCGTTGTACCTCAGAGCAACGTTGAGGCTCTTGTATGGTGAAATGTGTATGGGCATCGCTGAACCAGAGAGAGGCAGAAGGATCAAGAGTGTCAGGGTCCAACCGACCAATGATAGGTTTATTTTCTTGTCAAGTTTCCTAGAAAAAACCAACGAAGACAGTATTCCGATGATCGATGTAGCCACGATGACTCCGGGGCCACTCAAAGGATTAAACAACGGTAGGACAAGGACCGACCCAACGGCGGAGCCTATGAAACTTGAGAAGTAGACCAAGTTGATCCTTGTCTCCGACTTTTCGATGGCCAGTGCCAGAGCTGTGCCGCTGAGGAAAAACGGGATCGTTAGGAGAAGATAATACAGGCTGATGTAAAGCAGCTGCAGGTTGTCCCAGGCTATGGTAACTGGATCGAAAGGTATCCGGTTTGATAATATGTATGTGATTATGACACTCAGAGAGAACCCGGCGGAGACGAAAGTGAGCGATTGATCGATGTTTTTCTCTGAGAACTGGTGGTAAATCGATAAGAATGTTCCACTGATGGCGTACCCCAGTAATGCAATGCTCACTATCATCCACACGAAATGATACCATAGCGCTATCGAGAAGACTCTCGTGTAGGTTACTTGAAGCATCAGCGTGGCAGTTGACAATAGAAAAATGCCAGCACATCTACGCGCCCAATCGTTCATTCTCAGGATACCATTGAGGTCTTTAGGCAAAATCATTTTCCTCGTAGTCATTATTCAGGTTGCATAGGACCAGACTATTCCCATGAGAAAAAGAGTTGAAAATAATTCAGATCGTCAATGAGCACGCAAATGAGTTTATCTGAGAAATCTTCATTAAACATTCATAGGAGTATATAGCGAGTCTGTTGCTTTGCAGTCCATTAAGACGAGATACATAGTAATTGCGTTGTTGTTTGTTTCCGCCTCTGCGCTCCTCGTTTATTCACGGTTCTTTGCGAATGGCGACGACGATTTCGATGAAGCAAGAGCCGAGATGATCAGCTATCTACGAGACGAGAAGAACATCAAAGATGAGAAGGTTCTTGAAGTAATGGGCAGGGTTCCTAGACACTTGTATGTATGTCCTTGGCTTATCGACGTGAACATCGGAGAACAAGACCCGGTGATAGATTATCCTCTGCCTTACAAAACCCTTGAAAAAGAGGCTTACAGTGATCATGGCCTACCAATCGCGGAGGGGCAGAGCATTTCCTCTCCGTATGTGGTTGCCTTGATGACCGAGTCGCTGAGGTTGATTGGCTCGGAGAAGGTTCTGGAGATAGGTACGGGCTCGGGTTATCAGGCCGCGATACTGGCGGAACTCAGTGATACAGTGTATACAATAGAGATCAGAGAGATACTTGCGAAAAGCGCCGAGGAGCGACTGAAGTGGCTTGGATACAACAACATCCACGTGAGATGGGCGGACGGGTATTTCGGTTGGGAGGAGCACGCCCCCTACGACGCCATCATAATCACCTGCGCCGTGAACCACGTCCCGCCTTACCTCATCCAGCAGCTGAAGGAGGGAGGCCGTCTGGTTCTTCCTTTGGGAAGCACGGAGTATTTTCAGGTGTTGACTCTGATAGAGAAACATGGCGAGGAACTGACGGTAACCTATATGGCTAAAGTCAATTTCGTACCCATGGTTGGCGAAGCGATAAAATAAATAGGATATTAACCCTGGTGAATGAATGTGAAGATAGATGATGGTAAATATAACGTGCTATTTATGAGTGATAATTGTTATTGAATGCATAAAAACATTATTTTTTAAAGGTAAAAAATCATCACATTAAAGAAGGGGAAACACATTATAGTGTTTCAAGTTTAATTCAACATATCTAGATTTCGCAGAAATTATTTATAATAAATACTAACAAGGATACTATTGGAAAAACAATGGTTATTCATATTTCTCCAATAGTTGAAGGAAAATTATCAGGACTGATATTTTTCCTTGTAGCATTAGCACTTACAGCGTACTATGTGCAAAACAAAAAAGTACCTTACATACGCCGCGTACCGGCAATAGACGCAATCGAGGAAGGAATAGGCAGGGCAACCGAGCTCGGAAAACCAGTCATAGCGTCTCCAGGGATGTCGCCTTCAGGCATAGGCGCTTCGACGGTGGCAGGCCTGAGCATACTATCCTATACAGCAAAACTATGTGCAAGAAACGACCTCAGGTTGTTGTCCCCCATGGGGGGTTCCGCTGAAAGCTACACTACGATGGAGCTCGCGCGTGACCTGGTTGAGACACAGTACAAGCTTGAAGGCAAAGAGGCGGCTTTCAACATCGACGACATGCCGTTCTTCAGTGGAAGGCAGTTCGCCTGGGCGTCTGCCTATTGTGGAATGATGTTGCGTGAGAAGCCGGCGACGAACATCATGGTGGGTGTTCAGTATGCGTCAGCTGTGTACATATCCGAGGTTGGTCACGAGGTTGGCGCCATGGTGATCAGCGGTACCACATATTTGTCTAACATTGCCTGTCTTGCTGCGTCTTCAGACTACGTCATGATCGGTGAGGAGATGCTGGCTGCAGGGGCGTACCTGTCGAGGGACCCGGGGCAACTGGCTACCATCAGGACCCAGGACATCATGAAGATGGTGTTGATCGGCATACTAATCCTTGGAGTGATTACTCTCTCGTTCGCCAACGAGGCGGTGATCACCCTCTTGAGTAGTTAGGGGTGATGAAAAAAATGTCAATATTGAGAAGGAAAGAGTTCTTCGTGGTGATGATAGTCTTCATCTCGATCTTCATATACATACCTTACTTCTTCGAGGTACCTCAGGCACTGACCAACCTGGAAAACTGGTTCATGGATACCATAGTCATCATCGCCGCGTTCGCGGTATGGGTCGGGTTCATCACGGCTACACGCAGAGAGGTCGTCCGGATCCAGAGAAGGCGGAAAGGATGGTTCTATGCGGTCGTTATACTGGTTCTCTCCTGGGCTATGGTGGTCATAGGGCTGGGGGTTAGCAAGACTAACGTCATCTTTGAGTTCCTGCAATATGCCTTCGTCTTACCGGGTGACTCAACGATCTACGCTATACTGGTGTTCTACTTGACCTCGGCGGGGGCGAGGGCGTTCAGGGTGAACAGCCTGGAGTCAGCGCTGCTTACCTTCGGAGCGTTGTTCGTTCTTTTGAAACAGGCTCCACTAGGAGAGGTGCTTGCTCCCTGGGCTGGTCCCATGGCGATATACCTACAGGACACGATAGCCATGGCTGCGACGCGCGTGTTCAGCGTGAGCCTCGCAATAGGGTCAGTCGTTCTAGCCATACGTCTAATGCTTGGTCAAGAGATGGCCCTGGTGGGACTGGTTAGACGCGTGGCCAGTCGGGAGGAGGAGTAAAATGTCAAATATATTCAAGATGATGGCGCATATCGACAGAAGGATCTACTACGCAGCGGTCTTTCTACTGACGGCGCTTCTCCTTATATATCCGCTTGGACTGCCGCTGGCCATTAGCCCAGAGGTGAGACACACCTACGAGATGGTGGAAAACCTCAAACCGGGTGACCTCGTGATAATTAACTTCTGTTTGTCCGCCTCAGGCTATCAACAACTCCAAGGGGCATGCAACTCGATGATTGACCACGTGTTCCAGAAGGAGGGAGTGCTTGTGATCTTCACCATGACTGCAGATCAGGCTCCAATTATGCTGGAGGGGATCATAGCCAACAACGGGGAGCTCATGGCCGGATACTCGGACTATCCGTACTACGAGATCAATGGGAAACAGTATGGCGTGGATTACGTCAACATGGGTTACTATCCTGGGTTGTTCAAGTGGATCGCGTCGCTGTCCGCTGATTTCAGGACCGCCTTAGGCAACAACGATTGGTACGGCGTGGACGTCTCCGAGTTCTTCGACTCCCACGACATTAATCACGCCAGAGACGTTGACTTGGTGATTAGCTTCGACTCGGATGACGGCGCAGGCGACTTCATGAACTATTTCTTCTTGGAGTATGGAACGCCAGTGGTTCAATCCCAGATCGGCGTCATGGTGGCTGGGGCGAAGGTGCAGTACAACGCCGGCAACTACGCAGGCATTGTCCCAAGCATACGGGGGGCGGCGGAGTACCAGTTCCTAGCTAACTACCCGGGGTACGCATTGACTCAGATGGATGCCTTCAGCGTGGTCCAGTTCTTCCTGATACTGTTGATGGTCCTGGGTAACGTCGGCTACTATGGCTACACGAGGCATCAGAAGGAGGCATGAGAATGGTTGATCTTTACAACGGCGGGATACTCATCCTGAGCACGGTGACGACCTTCGGTCTCTATATGATACTGTCGGGGGTCGATAGCCCCTGGTTCGCTTTCGCTGAGCATGCGTTCGTCGGTACGGCGATCGGTCTATCGGTAGTTGTCGCCACGGATTATATCTTCAGAACGATTATTCCCCGGATACTCTCGAATCCGGCTGCTAACTGGCCGACCATCGTGTCTGTGATTCTTGGGCTGATGATGATCCTGCGGGTTCACAGTAGTACTGTGCATCTTGCCAGGATTCCCATCACCATCGCCACCGCTGCGGGCATAGCCGTCAGCGTACGGGCGGAGATTTTCAGCGGGATCATCAACCAGATCAAGGCTACGATTCTGCCTTTGATGGGCCTGGGTACCTGGTGGGACTTCGTCGTCAACGTCACCGTGGTGCTATCTGTGCTCTTCGTGTTCACTTTCTACTTCTACACGACAGAGATAAAGGGTCCTCTGCAGACTGCTAACAAGATTGGCCGCTACATACTGTACCTAGCTTTCGGTGTGCTTTTCGCGCAGACGTACATGGGCAGGCTTGGGCTTCTGCTGGGTCTATTGCAGTCGTTCATTCAGCCTTACTACCCCAACGGCGCCGTGACTGTGGTGGTCGTTGTGGTGATGATTGTCTCGACGTGGCTGCTGCATAAGCGGTACCCCGAGTTGCTGGAGAAGCTTACTCCCGAGTAGTTTCTTTTCTCTTTTTTGTATTGTGTCTTGTCTGTTTGGGCGATAGTTTTAGTATTGTCGAGCCGTATCATTGGGTGATCTAATTGTTTTTTGACGAGTTTGAGCTCAGCGAGGAAGAGGAAGAGGAGATCATCAGAGGTGTCGCGGAGAGGGTTCACAGGCTTGGTTTGGAGACGGCGGCTGTTTTATTCTTGGAGGCCTCGAAGCCTCTCGCGTTTATAGGTGGGTCGATGAGCAGGGTGTTTGTTTCGCCTTTTCTGCCTGTGTTCGGCGAGGAGGCCGACTTGTCTGGGCAGAGGTACATCGAGGTTTTTCATAAGAGGAGGAACGTCGAGCGTTTGATCCAGTTGATCGAGGAGATGAAGGAGAAGTAGCTGTTCCTAGTTACTTTGAATTAACTTTTTTGGGGGGGTATTAGTTGTGGGTTACTTTCGTCTGGAGCCTTCGTACATCTCCTTGAGCCTGAGGTTGATGTACATGCTGTACATCTTTCCCCGGATCTCGGACAGCTCCCTCTTCTTCTGGTCGATCTCCTGTATGTAGGTGGCTAGCTCGTCGGCTGTGCAGTCGCCGTCGCTGAGCCTCCTCTGAAGGGCCTGTAGCCTCGTGTGTAGTGCTTCGAGCTCGGGGGCAGCCATGTGTTCGTAGGGGGGGTTTCGGCGTTGATAAGTTTTTTCGGGGTGGGGGTTTTTGGTGCAATTTGGGGCCGGGACGGGGGGTTGTGTGTGCAGAAACGTGTATTCTTGGGTGGTGTGGGGGTGGGGTTTTACCTGGCTTCGCAGTATCGCTGGTCTTTGACGACGAGCACCGGCGCGGTGCAGCTGTCTGTTACCTGGCGGCTGACGCTGCCTAGGAGCCAGGTGAGGGCTCCGCCTGTGCCTCGGTTTCCGAGGACTATGAGGTCTGCGCCTTGTTCTCGTGCTGCTTCCACGATCTTTGTGGCGGGGCTGCCTTCCTTGAGGATGGTTGTCGTTTTTAGGCCGGGGTGGCTGGCCTCGAGGTCGGCCACGGTTTTTGATAGTAGTTTCTCGTGGCTTTGGCGGAGCCGCTCCTGGTACTCGGGCATGTAGGCTTGGGTCATGTCTTCCATGATGAGGGGGGGCGCGACGGGGACGACTGTTACTATGGTGAGGGTTGCGCCTTGTTGTTGGGCGAGGTCTGCGGCCACGGTTAGGGCGTGGTTGCTGGGTTCGCTACCGTCTGTGGCGGCGAGTATGTTTTTGAACATGGTTTCTGGTGGGGAGCGGCGGTATTTAGGGGTGTTACAAGTGGCTTGTAATCTCGGGATTTTTTTCTGGGTTCATGGGTTTTCTGTGGGGGTCTTCGTGGTATGGGGGGGACGGTTGGTGGGTGTCTTCGGATGTGTTCGTGGGCTCTGTCTCTGAGGCTGGTTTGTTTTACACGGTTTCAGTTGGCATATTGTATTGCCAGTTGAAAGGCTCGTTCTTGGGGGGATCCGGAGCCACGTCTGGGGGAATGGTGTGAAAAAAGGGTGGAATGGTTTTTAGCTACTTCTTGGGCCACGGCCTCCTCTCGGGAGGCAGCATGGCATAGATGAGTAGTATTAGGACTATAGGCAGCGCTATGATGGCGCCCGGCAGGGGTAACCACTCTGTGTAGAGGAAGTTGAGGCGTCCGAAGATCATGTTGTACCTGGATAGCACGGTGTTAGCGAAGCTATAGCCGAAGGCGGCCATCATGCCGTACCTGGCTATCTGGGGGATGACTCCTAGGCCGCCCTCGTGTGCCTTGGGGAACGTGAAGAGG
>Ga0209536_100007056_pt1 | contig 17073 bp, 13 predicted proteins | sample DeeMarSeWOR28_12_FD_187461 | JGI IMG/M metagenome (GOLD analysis project Ga0209536, IMG submission 187461) | Marine sediment microbial communities from White Oak River estuary, North Carolina - WOR-2-8_12 (SPAdes) (version 2) | ecosystem: Environmental > Aquatic > Marine > Intertidal zone >... | reverse complement strand
CCCGGCTGATGACCACTTCTGCCAGCACGTTGAATGAAACGGGATACGCCTCGGGGACTTCCTACCTGGATTACAGTATCAACCGGTCTGAAATCAACACCCAGGTCAAGACTCGAGGTACATACGACCAGTTTTATACTGCCACGATGCAGGGCCTCCTCTACCCATGCCCTTACGTCCTGATCCAGCGATCCATGATGCATGGCCATATTGCCCGCCATTTCCGGATATTCAGTTAGGATTCGCTGATACCAGATTTCCGTCTGGGATCGTGTATTGGTAAACAATAGTGCAGTCCGGCTATTTATTATGATCGGCATCACCTTTTTCAGGAGTTTGATTCCCAGGTATCCTGACCATGGAAATTTTTCGACTTCATCCGGAAGAATGGATTCAATTGTTATTTTTTTATCAATTCCGGCTTTAATAAGGGTTCTGGCTGATGAAGGGATCAACACCTCCGCAGCCTGATCGAGATTACCTATAGTCGCGGATATCCCCCAGATGCTTAATTTAGTTTTCGAAAGGTTTTTTAACCTGGAAAGCGCCAATTCTACCTGAACTGCTCTTTTTGTTCCCAGCAATTCATGCCATTCGTCTACAATTAAAAATTTAAGTGACTGAAAATAAGCCGTGCTGTTTTTCTGGCTTAACATCAGATGCAGACTTTCCGGTGTGGTTATAAGGCATTCGGGTGCCCTATCCCTGATCTTTTTTTTCTCTTGTGATGAAGTATCGCCCGTCCTGATTTTTATTTCCCATGGAATTTGATAAAACCGGACAACCTCCATCATGGCGGACTGGATATCTTTCGTCAGGGCACGTAAGGGAGTGATCCACATTACCAGCAGGCCATTCTGTTTTTTAGTGGAATAATCGTGAGGGAATTGCAGCATATAGTCAAGAACACATCCTATCCAGAGGGCAAATGTTTTTCCACTCCCCGTGGGAGCATTCAATAATCCTGACTGGGTTTTCAGCAGGGCTTCCCATGTTTGAATCTGAAAATCAAAAGGTTCCCATTCTTTATGGGCAAACCACTTTTTGCCCAGTACGATCGAATTAGTTATCTCTCTTTCTTCTTTCAAAGTTTACCTTCCGGATTGAATTTTAAGTATTGTGTTTAAATCAGCCTCGATTATTCTATATTCCCATCTGATCTTAAAACCGGCGTTTCCAATTGTTGTTCGGCGATCGTTGATTGTTTATCTGTGTTCGTTTTATTTATCATATAGAAATAAATTAAGGTACCGGTAGAAGTGATTTTAGGTCATCCAGGGTATTGGCTTCTCCCGGTTTTTTATCTTTCCTCCATCTTTTAATCCTGGGAAACCTGAGAGCAATCCCGGATTTATGCCGCTTTGAAGGATTGATTCCTTCGAATGCAATTTCAAATACGAGTTCCGGGCGTACAGTACGTACCGGCCCAAATCGTTCCAGCGTATTTCGTTTTACGAAAGTATCTACCTCTTTCATTTCCGCATCGGTCAGTCCGGAATAAGCTTTAGCAAAAGGAATTAATTGTTCCTGGTTCCATACCCCAAAAGTATAATCCGAAAAAAGATCGGCTCTTCGGCCATGTCCTTTTTGGGCATAGATCATCACACCATCTATGGTGTAGGGTTCAATTTTCCATTTCCACCAGTTTCCTCTTTTTCTACCTGTTTCATAAGGGGAATCCAGCTGTTTGATCATTAATCCTTCCGCACTTTGTTCACGGGATCGTTGCCTGAAGTAGCCTAATTCCACCCAGGAAGAAAAAGACAGATTGTCAGTTATACGGAAAAAGGGGCTTCGCACCGTATCCCGAGCAAGCCTCTCAAGTCTTTCCCTTCTTTTACTCAAGGGTTCGTAACGGATATCGCGATGATCCCATTCGATCAGGTCAAAGGCAAAAAAAGAAACCGGGACCTCGCTCAGAATTTTTTTAGTGAGATTTTTTCTGCCAATCCGGGTTTGAAGGAAAGAAAAGGGCAGGATATTCCCATCTTTAAAAGGCATGATTTCTCCGTCAAGAACGGTCCCATTCGGAATAATACCTGTCAAATGATCAAATTCCGGGAATTTGTCGGTCAGGAGTTCATTTCCTCTTGTCCATACATATAGGGAATGATTTCTGAACACCATTTGTCCCCTGATTCCATCCCATTTCCATTCAGCCTGCCACAATTCGATGTTTCCCAATGTCTCAATTTCATTCTCAAGAGGATAAGCCAGATAAAAAGGATAGGGTTTCGATTCGTCTTCGTTCCTTTCCGGATTTAAAATCAGATCTGTAAATGTGATCTGACGCGGATCCCAGTTACCGGTAATCCGGAGAGCGATCGAGGCGATCTCCTCATTATAGATTTCCGCCAAGGCCCTTACAATCAGGTTCTGACTCACACCGATCCGGAATCCACCTGTGATTAATTTAGTGAAAACGAATTTTTCAGTTTTATTCAATTGTGAATAGGCCTGTAGTATTTTCAATTTTTTTTGATTTTCTTTCATACCCTCTAACGATCCCAGCATATTCATCCACCCACTTAGCGGAAAATCCGATTCCTCGGAGGGATCCGGAAGAATGAGGCTCACTGTTTCGGCCAGGTCTCCGACCACATGATAGGAATCCTCAAATAGCCAGTGAGGAATTTTAGCTGCCTCCGATATCCATTCGCGCAAGCGGGTTGTATTTACATTTCTTTTGGGTCTCCGGTGGGTAAAGAGTGCCAACGCCCATATTTTATCATCGTCAGGAGCATGTAAAAAGAAATCTTTCAGTGCCGCTATCTTTTCATTGGTTTTATTGGTTTGATCCAGCTGATTAATTAAATGTGCGAACTGTTTCAAAATGTGGATGTTAGACTATAATATTTATCAATTATCTTCATGGCTGGTTTATTCTGCGGGGTATATTCCGCGTGTGAGGATCCACCTGCATTGGACATATCCGGATACCATTTCCATAAGAAACCCCCTGAAATCCATTCTTTATCCCAGAAAGTTTTATAAAAAGCAGAATACGCATTGTACTGAGCCTTCATATTTACGGAAACGGATTTATTTTCCAGATCCCAATGCCCTGAACAATTATAATCACAACTCCGGTAACCATATTCGGTGAAGAGGATTGGTTTATTATGCTTTAAGGAGAATTTTCTCAATTGATTTTCGACGGGCTTCCATGCCCTGACCAACTCTTCGATGGATGGGGTTTGGGAAGAGGATAAAGGGAAGTACGCATCAATTCCAATAAAATCCAAATGATCCCAGAAGGGAATACTTTTATAATTATCCCAGTTGGCGGCATAGGTGATCTTCCCATGATAAATTTTCCGGACTCGTCTAATTAAATTCTTCCAGAAGGATGCGCGAATTACGGCAGTCTTTCGAAATTCCGTTCCGATACAGAAAATTTCAGCATGTAATGATTCGGCCAGTTGCGCGAATGTTAAAATATACCGGCTGTATTCTTCTTCCCAGGTTTGCCAATCCGTTTCGCTTTGAAGAGCATAATTACCCGGCCAACCTTCACCCTTCACCCATACGTGGGGTTTGATCATGATTTTCATCCGGTTCGACCTGATACCTGAGGAAAGAGAAACAATACCCTCTATCCGTTCACCCCACCATTGTTTTTCCGAATTATAATAAACCTCAGGTTTATTCCGGAGTGAAAATGCATAGGGAATGACCGAAACCCATCCGGCTTGTATCATTCCAATATCACTCAAGTCATCAGAATTAACAGGATAGGGAGTTCCTACCAGGTTTACGCCATTGATTTTAACTCGAAGATGACCCCTGCTTCTTGAGTCCGGGTTAAAATACGTAAGTCCAACCAGTATTAAAATGGGTAATATGAAAACTCTGGTTTTCCTCAAAATAATTTCGGATTAAATTTTCTGCAGCCTTAAAATTAAGCAATATTTAATACTTTTGACCTGATAATTATTTATGTCATTTAACATGCTGCTATTTTATTCCATTCCGGTTATTTTTGTTGATGGTGAATATAAATTTTGCAAAAAATGAGGCAATATCATGAATTGATGCAACATATTCTGGATCAGGGGATCCGTAAAGATGACCGGACCGGGACCGGTACGCTATCTGTTTTTGGGTATCAGATGCGATTCGATCTTTCCGAGGGCTTTCCGGTTATCACCACCAAGAAGCTGCATTTACGATCGATCATACATGAATTGCTCTGGTTTTTAAAAGGGGATACCAACGTTAAATATCTCAGGGAAAATGGAGTAAGCATCTGGGATGAGTGGGCAGATGAGCACGGCGATCTGGGGCCGGTATATGGATATCAGTGGAGAAGCTGGCCCGCTCCGGATGGGAAATATCACGATCAGATTTCCCGGGCCGTGGAAATGGTTAAAAACAATCCGGATAGCCGCCGAATTATTGTAAGCGCCTGGAATGTGGCCGATATCGAACGTATGGCACTTCCCCCATGTCATGCTTTTTTCCAGTTTTACGCGGGAGATGGAAAATTATCCTGCCAGCTATACCAGCGGAGTGCCGACGTGTTCCTTGGAGTTCCTTTCAACATAGCCTCCTATAGTTTATTGACCATGATGATGGCACAGGTCTGTAATCTGGAACCGGGAGATTTCGTTCATACTTTCGGGGATGCCCATCTGTATTCCAACCATATCGAACAGGCAAGGTTGCAATTATCAAGGGATTTCAGACCCCTACCGACCATGTGGATCAATCCGGAAGTTAAAAACATATTTGATTTTAAATACGAAGATTTCAAGCTGAAAAACTATGATCCCCATCCCCATATAAAAGCCGAGGTAGCTGTCTAGGGTAACAGCTGCTTGAGATCTGCATATTTTTGGAATCGATGGCTTTCAACCCCGGTAACTGCTATTAATCCGGTAATATTGGCTGAAAAAACATGATCGGCCTCCAAAAGAACACTTTTCCCTTCCATGACCTCCCTAGAAGGAATATTTAATTCCTTCAGTTTCCGGATCAGATGGGTACGCATTACTCCCCGGATGCATCCCGTTTTAAGAGAAGGTGTGAAAAATGTGTTATTTCTGATCCAGAAGATATTCGAATACAGAAGTTCAGAGACATTACCATACATATCCGTCAGGATAATATCTTCCAGGTCATTTTCTTCTTTTTCAATGCCGGCCAGGACATAGGGCAGGGAACTTTGTGTTTTAAAGGCCGACCAGGGTGAGGGATAATTTACGATCGTCTTGCAGAATGCCACCCGCCGTAGATTACGCGGTATTTTTTCTTTGAAGGGATCGGCAAGGATCAAATGATGCATCTCTCGGTATTTTGGCTCGTACAAACCTCCCGTTTTTCTCCAGATCAATACTTTTATCCTGACGGTCCCGGATAATTTATTTTCCCGGATCAATTCCCGGGTCTTGTCTTCAATGTATTTTCGGCTGAAATAATCCGGCAGAACCAGCGAAAGCATTTTACATCCGTCGCGTATTCTGGCCAGGTGATCATCCAGTAACTGGATCTGTCGATTTCTGCAAAGGATTGTCTCAAACATCCCATCCCCATATTGAAAAGCCCTGTTATTGTATCCCGGATCGAATAATTCTAAATCAATTTTATTCTTATCAAATATCGCTTTCATGTAATCATTTTACCACTTATAAACTTTTCATATCGGGGGAGTAAAAATATCATTATTCTTGTATTTGTTGAAAGGCAATTAAATTTTAAAACGATTCTCATGAGGATTTTTAGAAAATTGATACGGACAGGTGTCATTTTATTTTTAGCTATGTTGCTTCCATTCCTGAGTTTCTCCCAGCAAAACCAGGATACGATCTGGACCCTGGAGGAGTGTATTAGTTATGCGCTGGGTGAAAATCTGGCCATTAAAAGGAGTGAACTGGCTGTCCGTGATTATGAGATCCAAACCACTCAATCCAAGGCAGATTTATTCCCGAATTTTAATTTGGGCGGACGATACAGTAATCTATGGGGAAGATCCATTGATCCGACAACCAACCTGTTCAGTTCTCAACGAATTCAATCCGGTGGTGTGCAGGCATCTTCCAGTGTCATGATATATGGTGGATCACAACTTCGCAATACGATCAAAAGAAATAAACTGGATCTCGAAGCAAGTGTTTATGATCTGGAGACGGCGAAAAATGATGTAATGCTCAATGTCACACTTGCCTTTTTAAATATAATTTTGAATGTAGAATTATTGGAAAACGCAACGTATCAATTACAGACCACCCAGGCACAATTAGAAAATACAAAAAAACAGGTGGAGGTTGGTGCCCTGCCGATCAGCAGGGAATTGGATCTCGTTGCCCAGGTGGAAAGTAATGGAGTAAATGTAATCAATGCGGAAAACGAATTGCGTATTGCAAAATTACGGTTGAAACAGTATCTGTTGATACCTGCCAATTATCCCTTTGAAATTGATATCCCGGAATTGGATGTGGATCAGATGGATCCGGTTCTGGTACCAGTGGATGAAGTGTTCAGAACGGCTGAAAATATCATGCCGGAAGTAAAAAGTGCGGATCTGGGTGTAAAAAGTTCGGAAATAAATGTCAAAATAGCCCGGGGTGGGTTGGATCCCAGATTATTAGCCTCAGGGGACATGTACACAAATTATTCATCTGCACGTGATGAACGAGTGCTGGATGGTGAAACTACCACCCGGACAGTGCCCATCGGATATGTAGTGGTACCCGATCCTTTTAATGTGGAATTACCTGTTTTCACGGACATAGAAGTTCCTCCCACAGAGAAATATACAGTCGCCACCCAATTCAAGGATAATTGGAGTTATTCCGTTGGACTCACCATGTCGATTCCTATTTTTAATGGATTAAGTTCCAGGGCATTCTTCCAGCGGGCAAAAATCAATGCAACACAAGCTGAAATACTCTCCAAGGAGGTCCGGTTGAATCTCAGACAAACCATTGAAATTGCATACAATGAGGCCCTGGCAGCTTCGAAAACTTACAATGCATCACTCAAACAGGTCACATCACTGGAAGAATCATTCAGGGCGGCTGAAAAAAGCTATAACCTTGGGGCCATGAATGTGTATGATTACCAGATAGCCAGCAATAATTTATTCAGCGCCAGGTCGGATTTATTAAGAGCAAAATATAACTACCTTTTTACCGTTAAAGTGCTTGATTTTTATTTAGGAAAACCCTTATCACTTGAAAACTAATGGCAAAGAAAAAATCAAATAAACTCCTTTTTATATTAGTAGGTGCCGTTGTGATATTAATCATATTTGCCGCAATCGGCAAGAAAGCCGGCTGGATCGGCCAGCAGAAAGAGATTGAAGTTGAACTGGCAAAGGTGGACCTGGAAACGATTGTGGAGAAGGTGAGTGCCTCCGGCACGGTACAACCTGTGACGGAGGTGAAACTAAGTCCCGATGTATCGGGTGAAATTATCGAATTATGGATCGAGGAGGGAGATTCGGTTATACAGGGAAAGGAACTGTTGAAATTAAGACCCGACAACTATGTTTCGACGGTAGAGCGGATGCGGGCCACCTTAAACCAGATGAAGGCCAATCTTGCAGATGCAAGGGCCCGAAAATCCGGGGCTCAGGCACAATTTGACAGGGCAAGTTATGATTTCGAGCGAAGTGAACAACTGATGGCGGAAAAGGTAATCTCCGAAGCAGACTATCAATTGGCGGAAGCCAACTTCAAGGTAGCAAAGAATAATGTGGAATCCGCTGAACAGAATGAACTGGCAGCCAAATACAATGTACAAAGTTCCGAGGCTGCGTTGCGGGAAGCGCTGGAAAACCTTAGGCGGACCACTATATATGCTCCTGTAAACGGGACCATCTCAAAATTATCTGTTGAAAAGGGTGAAAGAGTAGTCGGAACCGAAATGATGACCGGTACGGAATTATTGAGGATTGCAGACTTGAATGAGATGGAAGTCCGTGTGGATGTCAATGAAAACGACATCATCCGGGTTTCTGAAGGGGATACGGCTGATATTGATGTCGATTCATATACCTATACCGGTAAAAAGTTTAAAGGCATTGTTACCTCCATCGCCAATACGGCCAACGATAAAGTCTCTCCCGATGCCGTAACCGAGTTCGAGGTAAAAATCAAGATCCTCAACGAATCCTATCGTGATTTACAGGAACAAGGCACAAAGTATCCATTCAGACCGGGAATGACAGCCTCGGTGGATATCATCACGGAGATAAGGGATGATGTGCTTGCTATACCCCTGGCTTCCGTGACAACCCGAAATCCGGATAGCGGGAATGTGGAAGAGGGGGATGAATCTGAGAATGAGGAACCGGAGCGAAGTACTTCTGGACGAAGTGTTGAAGAGGATGTCGAAGTTGTTTTTGTTAATGACAACGGGATCGCAAAAATGGTACAAGTTGAAACCGGGATCAGTGATTACGATAATATTGAGATTTTAAATGGTCTCGATAAAGATCAGGAGGTAGTTACCGGACCATTCGTCGTCGTTTCAAAACGCTTGAAAGGGGGCGAAAAAATAAAACCCATGGAGGAGAAAGAAGAGAAAAAAGAGGAAGAAACAGCTTCCTCCGAATAACAGAATAAATCGGCCTTACTGATTTTTATTTACATCGGGAATTGATTATTATTAGCCCATATGGCTGGGAAAACCCTGGAAAGGATCTTAATCATACAAACTGCATTTTTGGGAGATGTGATCCTTGCAACAGGACTGGTGGAGAAGGTACATCAACATTATCCTGAAACAGAGATTGATTTTTTGGTCCGGAAAGGATACGAATCCCTGTTTGAAGATCATCCCAAGATCCATCGCCTCATCGTTTTTGATAAATCCCAAAGGAAATTCTTCAATCTGATCGGTGTAATTCGCGAAGTCCGCTCAAGAAAATACAATATGATCATCAATGTTCAGCGGTATTTTACATCCGGAATTATTACTGCTGTATCTGGATCCATTATTTCAATAGGATTTGATAAAAATCCATTATCCTACTTTTTCACCCATAAAATTAAGCATGAATATAAGGGGGATCATGAGATTGAGCGGAATCATCAACTGGTTGCCTGGTTTACGGATAACCAGTCCGGTTATCCAAAATTATACCCCGGGAAGAAAAATATCGAAAATGTTACCAGGTACCGGAAAAACAGCTATGTATGTATCGCCCCTGCTTCGATCTGGTTCACCAAACAATTTCCCCTTGATAAATGGATAGAGATCATTCAACTTATTCCTGCCGGGATATCCATTTATCTGATTGGCGGTCCGGACGATCATCCAATATGTGAGGAAATAAAAACGAAAGCGGATCCCCGTAAAATTTTAAATCTTTGCGGGAAACTGGATCTACTGGATACAGCGGCATTGATGAGCGGATCAACGATGAATTTTGTAAACGATTCAGCTCCTATGCACCTGGCGTCGGCCATGAATGCACCCGTTTGTGTAATCTATTGTTCTACGCTTCCATCTTTCGGGTATGGTCCTTTATCAAGAAATTCTCGTATTCTTGAAGTAGAAGGAGATCTATATTGCCGGCCCTGTGGAATCCATGGCCGGAAAAAATGTCCAGAGGGACATTTCAGATGCGCATTTGATATCAGGGAAGAACAGGTATCCAACATGATGGAGCATATTTTCACAGAGTAGGATCTTATCAGCGGGATACAAGGATTTCCGGAAAAACGATAATTCCAGGAACCGGCTTATTCGAATTCCTTCCAAATCCCGGATGTTGTTTTAATAGACACTGTTTCCCCGGATTTACTGAAATTCAATCATATTATCCCCGCATTTCGTTCTGAAGCCAGGCAAATAATTCAAGGAACCAGGCCATACCTACATGAACAAAGGTTCCTCCCAGGATACTTTTACTATACAGAGCGATCACTCCCAGGATGTATCCACCTGCGATGGAACTGATGCATTCAAGTACCGGTTTCCCCAGATGAATCAGACAATAGACTCCCACCATTGGGTACAAACTGCCTTTTCCTAAATATGCGATCATAACAAACAGGAATAGACCGCGATAAATAATTTCGATTGAGAACAGATTAATGCCATAGGATATTTCGTAGGGAATCACAAACAGGAATTCCGGAAGACCTGAAGAGACAACGGCAAGGGAGGTTCTGTATTTGGGATAATAATCAATAAAATCCGGCAGGAAAGATACAGTCAGGATAACTGGGATTAAGATTAAAAGGGCAAGGATAAACGGCTTAAATTCAACATAGCGGATGTTCAATCCTGAGTACTGCAGGATATTCGTGTTTCGCAGCCTCAAAACCAGAAAAATAAGCAGGAGAAACGCGGGAAATTTTAAAAGCCAGAATATGCGGGAAAGAAAATATTGCAATTGGGCGGGTTGAATTTGTTTAGCCAACCATATATGGACTGCAAGGCTGCGACCAAGTGCCACCAGAATAAGGAGCGATAATGACTTTAAAAAAAAATCCAGAGACAGGATCCTTGGATTTTTGTGAAGATAACAAAAAACAAACGCAATCGCATAATAGACTCCGGCGTACATGATAAAATGGATTGAAAATTTAGCTAAAACCGACCTGGATGGTTGATTAATCCAGCTATGAATTCCGGAACTGTAATAAACCGCTAGCCAGGCCCCGAGGAATACTATAAAAAAAATTATGAAACTTTTTCTAGTAGAATAAAAAAGGTGATCCCTGAAATAAAAAACAATTTTTCTCATAATTGGATCAGATCCAATTCTTTCAACAGATCATAAACCCTGGATACAGGAAGGCCGACTACATTGAAGTAAGACCCCTTGATTTTTTCTATACCAATCATGCCAATCCATTCCTGGATACCATAAGCTCCTGCCTTATCCATGGGCAGATAATGTTGAATATAATAACCAATCTCCCTTTCCGATAATTTTTTAAAGTACACCTCTGTACAATCTGTGGTAATATGATAGTGATCGTTAAGCCGGAGGCAGATTCCCGTATATACCTCGTGAGATTTACCGGCTAAATTTTCAAGCATGAGGGTCGCATCCTGTTCATCCAGTGGTTTACCAAGTATTTTGTTATCATAAGTCACGATGGTATCGGCGGCAAGTATCATTTCAGGTCCAACCGATGTGCCAAATGCCTCTGCTTTTTTTCTAGCAAGATATCCGGGAATTTCCGGAATGGAGAGGCCGGATGGATATACCTCCTCGATCTCACGGGTTCTTATGGTGAAGTCGATTCCCATCTCACGCAATAAACGTTGCCTTCGTGGAGATTGACTTGCCAGTATCAGGGGGTATTTCAGTTTCATTCTGTAAATTTCTTGTTACTTATTCTACTACTTTAGTGGCAGTAGGATGTAGATTCTTTTCTTCCGCAACCGCAAAATTAAAAGTCACTTTTTCAATGTTACAATATATATAATATCTTGCTATTCAGGAGGATTTAATCGTGCGGTGACTTCAATCTCCACCAAAAGATCCGGATCGATGAGCGATTGGACTTCAATCATCGTGGCTGCCGGTCCTATTTCCGAAAAAAATAATCCATGGGCCTTCCCAACCAACTGCCAGGAATGGATATCCGTTACATACATTCGGGTTCGGACCACATCGTTCAGACAGGATCCGTTCTCTTCCAGAATTTTTTTTATTTTCTGAAGGATAAATACGGTTTGCTGGTAAGGATCTCCCTTCCCGATCACCTGGCCGTTTTCAAAAGCGGTTGTCCCGGAAATCTCAACCAGATCCCCCATTATGACTGCCCTGGAATATCCAACGATATCCTCCCAAAGGGTGCCGGATTTAATATTAGTCCGTTTCATCTATTTTCTATCCATTTTCTGGCGTTGACAAAGGCTTCAATCCAGGGAGTTATTTCATCCGTTTTTCTTTCAAGAGGATAGTATCCCCACTGCCAGGGATAGATCGATCTTTCAAGATGCGGCATGATGGCCAGATGCCTTCCATCGGGAGAAGCTATGCAGGCGGCATTATAATCCGATCCATTCGGATTTCCAGGGTAATTATGGTAGGAATATTTAGCGGGTATGTGATAATTGTTTTCTTCCAGTGCAAGTTCGAAACGACCTTCGCCATGAGCAACCCATATACCTAGGGTACTTCCCCCGAGCGATTTTAGTAGAACCGAATCATTGGGTATTATATCGACAGAAAGAAATGAGGATTCAAATTTTCCCGATGAATTAGGTGCCATCTTCGGTTTCGTATCGTAATCCGGGTAGATCAATCCGAGTTCCACCATCAACTGGCATCCGTTGCATACTCCCAGGCTCAGGGTATCGTCCCGTGTATAAAACCGATCAAGTACTAATTTCGCTTCCTGGTTGTAGATAAAGGCACCCGCCCATCCTTTGGCAGATCCGAGGACGTCTGAATTACTGAATCCACCCACAAAAACAATAAAATGCACATCATCTAATTTTTCCCTTCCGTTGATAAGGTCTGTCATATGGACATCCTTTACATCAAAGCCGGCCAGGTGCATGGCCCAGGCCATTTCCCTGTCTCCATTCACCCCCTTTTCGCGTATGATGGCCGCACGGATCCCGGTTTTCGTTTTCCTTTTAATATCAAGATTATAGAATTTGAGATAGCCGTTGAATTTTTCAGGAAATTTAAACTGCAATTCATTCTCCTTATAATGATGAAACCTGCTTTCGGCAAGGGAGGGTTTTGTCTGATGCCTGTCGAGCAGATAGGATGTTTTAAACCAGAAATCACGAAGATATTTAATATCCAGCTTATACCGATGGGTCTGAAAATCGATCCCCAATTGATCGGATTCGATAACCCTGCCAATGCGATGGAAGTTTACACCGGCATTTTGTAAGATCTCCTCGACGCCACTGTCCTCCTTTACCTGAATTACCAATCCGGGTTTTTCGCTGAAAAGGAGCTTCATCAGGTCGTTCTCACCAAGCGCATCCAGGTTCAGTTGCATGGAAGTCTCATTGTCGGCAAAGGTCATTTCAAGGAGCGTAGTTATCAATCCACCGGATGCCACATCGTGACCGGCCAGGATGAGTTCATCTTTTACAAGGACCTGTACGGCCTCGAATACAGCCGCCAGGTAAGAGGGATTACTAACCGTTGGGACCTCGGTACCTAACCTGTTTAATAATTGGGCAAAACTGCTCCCCCCAAGATGAAATTTACTACGTGAGGCATCGATATAAATTATATAGGAATCATAATCTGCCACGAGTGAGGGAGATACCACCAGGCGGATATCACTTACTTCCCCAACGGCCGATACAATGACCGTGCCCGGTGCATACGCCGTCTCGCCGCCCGGATACTTCTGGGTCATGGACAGGGAATCCTTCCCGGTAGGAATATTGATGCCCAGTGAGATGACAAAATCACTGATTTCTTTCACGGCGCGGTATAAACGGGCATCCTCATTCACATTCCTTGCCGGCCACATCCAATTGGCACTGAGAGAAACGCTTTTCAAACCCTCTTTCAAAGGTGCCCATATCAGATTGGTCAAGGATTCCGTTACAGATAAAATTGAACCTTTCCCGGCATCGATCAAACCCGACACGGGAGAATGTCCGATCGATGTGGCGATCCCGGTTTTTCCCAGATAATCCAGCACAACGACGCCTACGTTGTTCAAGGGTAACTGAAGCTTTCCGCAGGTCTGTTGCCTGGCGATTTTCCCGGTTACGGAACGATCTACCTTGTTGGTGAGCCAATCCTTACAGGCAACCGCCTCCATTTGTAATAATTGTTCGAGATAAGAGACCAGTTCCGCCGGGGCATAAAAAAGATCTTCAAATGTTTCCTTTGTAGATCCGTCTTTAAGGATGGTCTTGGGAGGATTGCCAAACATGTGTTCGACCTTCCAGTCGATCGGTTTCTCATCCGTTCGTTGGTCAATAAAGGTCAACTGATGGTCACCCGTGGTTATACCTGATTCGAAAAAAGGGGCCCTTTCGCGATCGGCAATTTTATGTAAAAGAGGAATATCCTTTTCTTTGACGATCAATCCCATCCTTTCCTGTGATTCGTTCCCGATGATCTCCCGGGCCGACAAGGTCGGGTCTCCAATGGGAAGTTTATCCAGATAGATGGTTCCTCCGGTTTTTTCCACCAATTCCGAAAAACAATTCAAATGTCCTCCTGCACCATGATCATGGAGTGAAACAATGGGATTTGCCTCCGATTCGACAAGGGCCCGTAATGCATTGTAAACCCTTTTCTGCATTTCAGGATTGGCCCGTTGAACTGCATTCAATTCGATGGTATTTCCATATTCCCCTGTTGCGACCGATGACACGGCACCTCCACCCATGCCGATTCGGTAATTATCCCCGCCCATCATTACGATCTTATCGTTTTTCTCAGGATCCTCCTTCTGACAATCGATTTGATTACCAAATCCAACACCTCCAGCCAGCATGATTACTTTATCGTATCCATAATTTTTACTATTTTCTTGGTGTTCGAAAGTTAATACGCTGCCGCAGATTAAGGGCTGACCGAATTTATTACCAAAATCACTCGCACCATTGGATGCTTTGATCAGTATTTCTACAGGGGATTGATAAAGCCATTTGCGTGGAATAAGATTTTTTTCCCAGGGTCTGCCCTCTTCAAGCCTGGGATAGGAAGTCATATAAACCGCAGTTCCTGCCATTGGAATGCTTCCTTTGCCACCGGCCATCCGGTCGCGGATCTCCCCTCCGGTTCCGGTGGATGCCCCATTGAAGGGCTCTACGGTGGTAGGGAAATTATGTGTTTCGGCTTTCAGAGAGATAACACTCTGAATATTACGTGTTTCAAAGAAATCAGGGATGTCCTGTCGCCTGGGGGCGAATTGTTCTATAACAGGACCCTTTATAAAAGCAACATTGTCCTTATAAGCTGAAATCAGGTTGTGGGGATTTTTTTTAGAAGTTTTTTTGATCAATTCAAAAAGAGATTCAGGCATTTCCTTCCCATCGATAATGAAAGTACCATTGAATATTTTATGACGGCAGTGTTCGGAATTCACCTGCGAAAAACCGAAAACTTCACTGTCGGTAAGTTTTCTGCCCAGTTGACTGGAAATTTCATTCAAATATTGAATCTCTTCGTCACTTAATGCCAGTCCCTCTTCCCTGTTATAAGATGTAATATCAGCTATGTGCTTAACGGAAACGGGTGGATGATGAATAGTGAATATATCCTGGTCCAGATTATTATATAAGAATTTCAGCATGGGATCGTAAACTGGAGGTTCCTGAGCTTTTTCAAATTCCTCAATTCTGAAGATGCCCTCAATTCCCATATTCTGGGTAATCTCAACCGCATTGGTGCTCCAGGGTGTCACCATTTCTTTTCTTGGCCCCACAAAATTCCCTTCAATGTATTTCCTGTCTCGGAGGAAACTTCCACTGAATAACCATTCCAGTTTCTGAATGGACTTATCGTCTAAATCCGATGAAGAAAAAACAGCGTATATTTTTATATCCGGGCCCTGGAAAAAATGGATCATATTTTTGATTTTTTTAATCACGAGGAATTAGGACAAAAGTAAAAAAAAGTAGGATTAGAAATGAAAATTGAAGCTAACAATAATCAGGTTATGCAATTTAACTCCATTGCGAAAGAAAACACATCCCGCTTTCCAATAAAGACCTAATTTTGAGTTCATAATTTTCAGTCAGTCAGGGTCTGTTTTCTGAAAAATCCCTTCATTCACGGGAATTACCCAGGTCATCCGGCCTGATTTCATTTGAATTTCTGTTAAACGGGCATTTCGCATTAATTCCTGGATTTCCGTACCGGACATTCCATGCATTTCACTGTCCGGTTCACGTATATAAAGTTTTCCCCCCTGCTTCAATAAAAGGGTCAACCTGCTGATGATATCCTGCCTGTCGGTTGAATCAATATCATGCAGGACAAAATGGATCAGTATAATATCGTAAATATTTTCGTTGAGATCCAGTTGAAGAATATCCCCCAGTAAAAAATTTATATTTTGAAAACTTGCGAGACGTGCTTTTATTACTTTCATCCAGGTCGGAGAAATATCGAGACAGGTTAACTCACCGTTTCCCTTGGATAAGAAGGAAGCTATATGTTCAGCCGCAGGTCCAGCCCCCGATCCGAAATCCAGTACCTTTTCATTGCCCGTTAGATTCATCCTGTCGATGTATCTCTTATAGGATGGGGACATCAGATAGCAGGTAGCGAAAACATTCATTTTAATCTCACTCCTGGAAGGTGCGGTGTAATTCCTGTTTTCCTCTTCCGGAGATTCGGTTATTTCGAGTCCGTCGACAAAGGAAGTATATTGATTGTATTTAAGGTACAAATAAAAAACCGATACCAACAGAAAGAATAAAAAGATCCAGAGTAGATAAAAAGGTTTGAAGATCGGGAACATCGGGTCAATATAATAAAAATGGTGGTTTCTGAGTTTCATTTTAATTTACGTTCTACCTGAATATTATGATACTTATTTTACGTATGAGTGGAATATCATTATGTAAATGGTAATTATCTGGCGTAAGGGAATTCCTTTCAATGAAATTCGATTAAATCATAGAGGAAATATTCGGTATCATTTCACTGATGGTATAACTGCCAACAGGCGTCCGGAGAGTAATTAATCCCTGTATTCCGGTTGTCTGATTTTTTCAATCCTTCGTCGATGTCTTTCATCATCCGGATAGGGTGTTTGTAACCAGTTCCTTACGACAAGGCATGCCTGTTGGCTGTAAGGTAACGCTGAGAAGAGCTAAAATGTATGAGTTCCTGGAAAGATTTATTTCAATAGCCTTACCAAGGGTTAGAGATTTTAGAGGAATAAGTGATAAGGGATTTGATGGTAGAGGCAATTATTCTATGGGGATTGCAGAACAGATAATCTTCCCTGAAATCGATATTGATAAAGTGCAAAGAATCAATGGATTAGATATAACATTTGTTGCAAGTACAAATAAAGATAATGAAGCTCATGCTTTGCTGAGAGAAATGGGCTTGCCTTTTAGAACTAAAAATTAATAAAGATGTCAAAACTTTCAGTAGCAGTCAGAGACAGGAAAAGACGGGAATTAGTACAGAAATATGATAAGAAAAGAGCC
>Ga0209536_100007055_pt1 | contig 17080 bp, 12 predicted proteins | sample DeeMarSeWOR28_12_FD_187461 | JGI IMG/M metagenome (GOLD analysis project Ga0209536, IMG submission 187461) | Marine sediment microbial communities from White Oak River estuary, North Carolina - WOR-2-8_12 (SPAdes) (version 2) | ecosystem: Environmental > Aquatic > Marine > Intertidal zone >... | reverse complement strand
GAAGGCATCGAGGGCTGCGGTAAAACGACCCAGATAAAAGATCTCGCTGCGTTTTTTGAAGACAGGGGACAGCCGTGTGTCGTGACCCGCGAGCCCGGCGGGACTGACATCGGCAGGCAAATCAGATCCATTTTGCTGAACCCTTCGAGCAAGGGCATCGTTCCCACGGCCGAGTTGCTTCTCTATATGGCCGATCGGGCCCAGCATATCGATAGATTGGTGAAACCCTGTCTCGCCGACAATAAAGTGGTTTTGTGCGATCGCTATTTTGATGCCACCGTGGTTTATCAGGGATATGCCCGCGGCATTGACACCGGCTTCATCTGCGAATTGCACCGACTTGTGCTGGCGGATTTTAAACCGGATATCACCCTGCTGCTGGATCTTGAGCCCCGTGTCGGTCTGGCCCGGGCCTGGCAAGAACTCAATAGCGGCAATCGCAGCGACAACGAGAGCCGTTTTGAAGCGGAAACCATCAGTTTTCACGAAAAAGTTCGGGCCGGCTATCTGGAGCTTGCCCGCCTGGAGCCGGAGCGCTTCAGGATTATCGATGCGTCCAGGGATAAGATGCAGGTGCAGGCTGATATTCGTAAAGTGCTGACGGAAGTTCTTGATTAATTAGGTTTCAGTTGTCAGGTGTCAGATCGAACATCGTGGTGTCCGAGTAGGGTCGGCCACTGTGCCGACCATAAACGGTAGGTCACAATGATCTGAATTCGGCGGGCGCGGTGGCCCGCCCTAACGCAGTTGCACGGAGCGCATATAAAAAGCGAATATCGAATAATGAATATTGAATGTCGAATGTCGAAGTAAGGAATTCTATCGATTTTAATAGATAGAGCGCAGCGATTCCATCCTTCAATATTCTGCGGTTTTCCTTTCAATTTTAACATGTAGCAATACTCGTAAGGTAATATGACTCGGACTATTCTGGACATCATCGGCAACACCCCGCTGGTTGAGATCAAAAAACTGAATCCCAACCCGAAGGTTAAAGTGTTTGCCAAGCTTGAATATTTTAATCCGGGTGGCTCCACCAAAGACCGGCCGGCTCTCTATATGATCGAAGCCGCGGAGAAATCCGGCGAGCTGACCCATGAAAAAACGGTGATTGAGGCCACCAGCGGCAACACCGGCATCGGTCTGGCGCTGGTGTGCGGGGTCAAGGGCTATCGGCTGATGCTGACCATGTCCGAGGCGGTCAGTGTCGAGCGACGAAAAATTTTACAGGCCCGTGGCGCCGATATTCTGCTTACCCCCGGACATTTGGGAACCGACGGGGCCATCGAAGAGGTCTATCGCCTGGCCCGGGAAGATCCCGAGCGTTATTTCGTCGTCGACCAGTTCAATAACGAGGCCAACTGGAAATCACACTATCATGGCACGGCCCAGGAAATCTGGCAGCAAACCGATGGCGCGGTTACAACCCTGGTTGCCTGCATGGGCACCACCGGTACCTTGATGGGGTCTTCCCGGAAGCTGAAAGAGCTCAATCCTGCCATTCAAATTGTCGGGGTTGAACCCTATCTTGGGCATAAGATCCAGGGGCTCAAAAATATGAAAGAGGCTTACTGCCCCGAGATTTTTGAAAAAAATCGTCTGGATAAACAGGTTAATATTGACGATGAGGTCGCTTATGAAATGGCCCGGCGTCTGGCAGCAACCGAGGGCCTGCTGGTGGGTATGAGCAGTGGCGCCGCAATGGCCGTGGCCCTGGAAGAGGCGCGACAACTGGACGGGGGCACCCTGGTGGTCATATTGCCCGATGGCGGTGAACGCTACCTGAGCACATCTCTCTTTGCCGTTGCCGACGATATCGGACTGAAACTGTTCAATACCCTGACCAAACGCAAAGAGACCTTTCAGCCCATCCGGCCCAAACACGTGTCGGTTTACTCATATGGACCAACCGCGCATGGCAGGATGCACATCGGCGAGATGCGGCGCTATGTGTTTGCCGATCAATTGTGTCGCTATTTGCGATATCGGGGATATGATGTCCACCATATCGTTAATATCGCCGATCTTGACGATAAAACTATCCAGGGATCCGAACAGGCCGGCATGGACCTGGAACGATTCGCCCGGGGCCATATGGAGCAGTTTCTCGATGATCTGACGGTACTCGACGTTCAACCGGCTCAGAAATATCCAAAAGCCAGCGAACATGTTGAGGATATGGTGTCGCTTTCCCAAAAGCTGGTGAGCAAAGGTCTGGCCTATGAAAAGCTCCGCTCCCTGTATTTTGATATTTCCCGATTTTCAGACTACGGAAAGTTATCCGGCATCGATATAAACAAGATAAAGCTGGGTGCCACCGTTGATCTTGATGAGTATGAGAAAGAAAATCCCCGGGATTTCACCCTTTTTAAGCGTTCCAGACTGTCGGAGCTGAAAAGAGGTATTTTCACCAAGACCGACTGGGGAAACGTACGTCCTTCATGGCATATACAGTGTGCCGCCATGTCGATGAAATACCTGGGGGATAATTATGACATATACGCCAGCAGCCGGGAGTTGCTGTTTCCCCATCACGAAAATGTAAATGCCATCGCGGCGGCCATCACCGGCAAACCTCTGGCGCGGTTCTGGATTCACTGCGACCGGATTTTAATCGACGGGAAAAAAGTGGATGAAAACGATTCCGCCTATACCCTGACGGACCTTCTCGACCAGGGATACTCCGGCCGGCTGATTCGGTTTTGGCTTTTTTCAACCCATTACCGCAAGCCGATCACCTTCTCCCGGGACCGGTTAAACAACGCCCGGCATTCATTAAAACGGATCGATCAGTTCTTCAATAGGTTAAGGAGCATCAATAACGGACGGCCCTATAACGAATTGGATCAGTTGCTCTATGACATTAAAAATGGGTTTACCACCGCCATGGATGATGATCTGAATATATCGGCAGCAATGGCCTCGCTGTTTAAAAACATTAAAAAAATTAATATCCTGGCGTTGGAAAAAAAGATTGCGGTGTCGGATGCTTCCAAAATTTTAGATGCCTTTTATAAAATAGACCAGGTTCTCGGCTTTCTCGAATACAAGCCGCCGGTTTATGACAGTGAAATCCAGGAGCTTGTTGAAACCAGAAACCAGGCCCGGCGAGATCGCAACTGGACCCTTGCCGACCAAATTCGTGAGCAATTAGAGGCCCGTGGGGTGTTGGTGCAGGATGAGAAGATATAGTGGTTGGTTTTTTGTTTTTGGTGTTTGGAATCCCCGCCACAGAAGCAACCTCCAAACACCAAATACTAAATACCAAAAACCTGCCCGAACAATATGAGCAACTGATTTTGAATGAACCAATAACAATAGTTTGATGGTATCATGACACCTGTATACTTCCCCTACACTTACATTTCCAACCCGGTGGCGGAGGCCGTGGCGGCCTGTTTCGGTCGTTTTATGGTTTACCAGCCGCTGGCGGACAGACTCCCGTTGAGCATGCGGCCCTGGGTCGACAAGGGTGTTATCGACATACGGATTCCCGTGCAGGGAAATGAAAGGCAACTGGCGTCAGCGGCCGAAACCTACATGGAATGGGCAGAGCTCAATATCGGAAACGCCGGCATCAATCCAGCATCTCTAAAAACCATTAGGGCCTCGGCACCGCTTCTAGACCCATCATTGTCTTCGCACATCGTCGCCGAAGTCAAAAAGCAGGTTGGCAGTTCCACAAGCGATCAATCGCCGGACCGGGTTTTAACGTCCAGAATATTTCTGCATTTTGCCCAGAAATTCGACCAGCAAAGTGCGCAACTCGATGATGTTCTGGCAGAATTCGAGCAAAAAAAGCAGGATTTAATCCAGGATCTTAAGGTCGAAGAGGATACCCTTGCAGCTGAATTTAATAAAGAATCCGGCAATATGCCGGATGTAAACACCGATTATTTGATTGCGGAGCGACTGGCAGCCTGGATCCGGCTATTACGAAAAGATCGGACCCCGCCTGAATTATTTGTGACCCATCGCCCGGCAGTAGTGGATCATTTGCTCGACGCCGCCTCCCGGTTCGAAAAAATCATCGATGTCGATACAATTCCGCAATTTGACCCAACCAACCGGGCGCCGATCCCCTGGCAGGATGAACTTCTTTCTTATCTTTCTGAAATCACTTATAATAAATGGAGTGAAGCTGCCTTTCAAAAGGTGCCGGACCTGGAATTTCCCTCTGCGGAGAATACCGCAAGGCTAGAAATCTACCTCGTGCCAAATCAAAATGCCCTCCGATTATTTTGCCGCGCCACGGGCATGGAAGATCCCGGAGCCGATCTGCCCGCACCCTGGGCGGGTGCAATCAACACCCTTCTGTGCCTTGTCGAACCCTAGAAGGTATTTCAAGCGGCGCACTCATGATAATTACAATCGGTGCGTCGGCCGGCTGGACTGGCAAGCCTTTTGGTCTAAATTCGGAAAAATATGGCAAGAAGGCTTGACTCGCTATTTTAATTGGTATATGGACTTTTCCCTGGTACAGGGGTCATCTGTTGCTGGATCCAATGGTTGGTATCGACACCATTTTAAATAATTCATTGAAAGGAGATTTTCCTAATGGCTTTTAATCCGATCGTCGATGAAGACAAGTGTGCTGGCTGCGAAGAGTGCGTAGATGTCTGTCCCGTTGAAGTATTTGAAATGCAGGACGGCAAATCCGTACCCGTCAATGCCGAGGAATGCCTTGGATGCGAAAGCTGCGTCGAAGTTTGTGAAGAAGGCGCAATCGTGGTCGAAGAGACCTAATCACACCCTGTTGAAATCCCCCTGATCCTGGTCCCGCGCGCCAGGGCAGGGGTTTTTTTTCTCCTGATGAAGGAATATTTTTGAACCTATCGCCTTTAAAAGCCGATAAGTTAAAGATTCCCCCTAAAAAATTCCAAATCTCAAGCACCAAATCCCAAATAAATCTCAATAACCAATGACCTAAACAATCACCGAAAATGCAGAGTTTAGCTGAGAAAATCATTTCCACTCAGAGATTAAGCCAACTGCACCAGTAGGGGGGTGAATGTGTTTTGAATTTGAAATTTAGGTCATTGGAATTTGTTTGTAATTTGGTGCTTGTTCTCTGGGATTTTACGCTTCTTTTTGGCTTTGCTGCTAAACTATCCCTGATTACCCGGTTGGATTTTCGGTGTTCAAAATCTTAGCGAAAGTCCCATCATCAGCGCGTAGGAGGTCCAGTTGACCTCATTCAATTGCTGTTTATGGGTAGTCCCATCGGCCAGATAAAATTTTATGGTGCCGTCGTCTGTCGACCATTCCTGATAATCAAAGCTGAGGTTCAGGGCCCAGTGTTGATCGAGGATGCAATTGATGCCAGCGCCGATGACCCAGCCGCGGCCCTCGGTATCATGCCTGAAGCTCCTGGGATGGGCAAAATTGTCGTTCAGATTCCAATTGGCGACCGCTTCGAAATCGGCCCAATGATATTCGTAGGTCAAATAGGTTTCGAGACGATGGGCAAAGGATGTTAATTTGTCCGCTCTAAACTGCAGATCGATGCCGATCCAGGGCCCCCTCCACTCTGTTTCGTAAGTGCTGTCCAGGCCTTCAAACGGTCCTTCAGGTGGGGTAAAGCCGGGTGTCGCGATGGTCTGGTATCCCTCGGTGATGTTCAATTGCTGCTCATGATGGGAGTACCCTGCCAGGGGCGTGACGGTCACGATAACGGTCTTTTCGAATCTGATAGGATAGCCCACCGCCAGGGAGGCATCCCACACGCAGTCGTCTTCGGTTGTGTTATTGGACCGTGAAAACTCGCCGGTACGGTTATCTCCGGCATAGTCCGAATCCTGGTTTTGGCCGTTAAAAAGCCAGCCATAGGCCCCTGATCCCTTCAAGGCAACCAGATTGGGCCAAATGAGGCGACCCTGGAATTTCAATTGATAACTTTCAAGATCATCCCAGGTCAGTTCCGAAATGATGTTTGGATTATTGCCGTTGATATCTCCGGCAATGTTCCAGTCTAAATCATCCCTGCGATAGCCGCCGGTAAGAACAAGTTCGGTTTCCGGTGCAAGGCCGGTTCCCTTGCCGATACCCGTGAAAGCACCGGTATATGCAAGCGCTGACGTGCCGGCCATCATCACCCGTGGTGCCGCCAGTAACAACCAAATGGCGATTGCGCCAATCCATACCAAGGATGATTTGTGTTTTCCCATGGTGCTTCCCCCGGGGCCTGAGTCAACGACCACCTGCAAAGCGGGTGGCCTGGATTTCCCCGCCCTTATGGGCGGGGGAAGATAAAAGCACGTCAGTGCTTTAAACGTTGCGGGTGGTGACAGTCCGATGCTGCCGCCCGCCTTGCGACTTGCCAGGATCTGTGATAATTCTACTTTAACCTGAATATAATTTTTTGTCGCCTAAAATTAAAAGTGGCTACCAGGATAAAATGAAGCAATATGTCGTCGACGAACTCCGTCCGCAAGATTACGAAGCACTCAAAAAATATCTGGATAAAGAATTTGGTCCGGCTGAAATGGACGGTATTTACTGGATACCGGTTGCCGCCGAACTCCTGGCGGATATCCAGCGTCAACATGCGCAATGCCGGCCCCATTATTTGGCGCTTGACCTCGACCAGGGCCGGATTGCGTGCGAACTGCTGGTGCGCACCAAGACCCGTATGCGTTGTGATTGCATTCAATACGCCACCGAGCGGCAACGCAACTGGTTGATCGAATTGATGGATAATATATTTAACCGGCTGGGAGTAATGAGTTGATAATGATCCGCACGGCCTTTATTATCCTGTGGGTGGTGGTGACAACTGCTGTATTAGGGATCGTGGCCATTATCATGTCTTTTTTTACGCGGACCGGGGATCCCGTTCATATCATTGCCAGGATCTGGGCCCGATCCATTCTAATGGTCAGCCGCGTGCCGGTAAGGGTCCATGGCTTAACCAATATCGAGCCGGGCAAATCCTACATTTATATGGCCAATCATCAGAGCAACTTTGATATTCCGGTTCTGTTGGGGTATCTGCCGGTCCAATTCAGGTGGCTTGCAAAAGCCGAGTTATTCAAAATACCGGTTTTTGGTCGCGCCATGCTTGGTGCGGGCTATGTCAAAATCGATCGCTTCAATCAAGAATCTGCTTTTAAAAGCATAAGCGAAGCCGCCCAAAGAATGAAAAACGGCGTTTCGGTCATGATATTTCCGGAAGGCACCCGCAGCCGGGACGGCAACATCAGCCCCTTTAAAAAAGGCGGATTTGTCATGGCCGTTGATTCCGGTGTTCCCATTGTACCGATTATTCTGAAGGGGACCAGGTCCATTATGGCCAAAAGCAGCCTGCGGATCAATCGGGGTGCGGTTGAAATGCAGATTGCCAAACCGATCGATACCACCGGCTATTCCAGGGAAACCAAGCAGGATTTGATGGAACAAGTCCGAGCGGTTATTTGCCGAAAGTTCGATAACACCAACTAGATTTGTGGATTTGGGATATATATTAGGTTATTGAGTTGATTAAGTTGATTGAGTTGATTGGTTGATTAAGTAAAAACCTGAGGATCAGAGCCCATCGCTTTTACTTAATCAACTCAATCAACTCATTCAACCAGTCAACCGGCCATTCCATGGCCATGCCAGCTAATCAACTATTTAACTTATCAACTAATAAACTAAGGGATTATTTTAAAATTCGGCCCTTTTACTAACCGTATAGATAAATATCTTAAAAAATAGAGTTACCAACAAAACATGTCCTTACTTAAAATAATCCCCCTTGGTGGATTGGGCGAAATCGGTCTGAATATGATGGTGTTCGAATACGGTAACACCATCTTTCTGGTCGACAGCGGTTTGATGTTTCCCGAGGATTACATGCTCGGGGTTGATATTGTCATACCGAACATGGCGTACCTGCGCCAGAACCGATCAAAACTGGCCGCCGTCGTATTAACCCATGCCCATGAGGATCATATTGGGGCACTGCCATACCTGCTCAAAGATATCAAGGTGCCGGTTTTCGGAACACCTTTTACCCTGGGACTGGTGCGCCACAAGTTGGAAGAGGGCGATCTGATACAATCGACGGCCCTGCATGAAATCAACCTCGATGAAAAGTTGCGGTTGGGTCCGTTTACTATCGAGTTTATCCGGGTGGGGCATAGCGTGGTTGACGGTGTCGGCTTGGTGATCAACACCCCTTGCGGGACGCTGGTGCATACCGGTGATTATAAAATTGGCTATGGCGCCGTCGGTGGTATGTCGACCGACTTAAATAAATTTGCCCGTGTCGGCGAAAAAGGGGTATTGGCGCTGCTGTCCGATTCCACTAATGTGGAAAAGGAAGGCTATACGATTTCAGATAAGGAGATCGGCGAGACACTGGACAAAATCATTGCCGCCAGCAAGGGCCGCATCATTGTGGCCCTGTTCGCCTCCAATATCGCCCGAACCCAGCTTATCGTCGATATCGCCAGGGCCAGAGGGAAGAAAATTGTGATCAGCGGCCGTAGTATCGAGGTCAGCGTAAACATCGCCAAGGCGCTTGGGCACCTCACGATTCCTGAAGACATGGAAATCGATATCGAGCAGGTGCCGGATTATCCCGATGATGACATCATTATGATAACCACCGGCAGCCAGGGAGAGCCCATGTCGGCCCTGGCACGCATGGCCTCAGGCATTCACAAGCAAATCAAAATTAAAACTGGCGATACGGTTATTTTGTCTTCAAAATTCATCCCTGGCAATGAAAAAGCGATCGGCAAGATCATCAACGACCTCTATCGAATCGGTGCCGACGTCATCTATGAAAAAATATCCGATATTCATGTGTCCGGCCATGCTTTCAGAGAAGAGCTGAAGCTGATGATTAACCTGACCAAACCCGAGTATTTCATCCCCGTCCACGGTGAATACCGCCATTTGATATTGCATGCCAGGCTGGCAAAGGAAGTGGGGGTCTCCGAGAACAATATCCTGCTGGCGGAAAACGGTCAAATCATAGAGTTTGATGAAAGCGGCGGCAGGCTGAACGGAAGCGTCACCACCGGTCGGGTGCTTATCGACGGCAAAGGCGTGGGGGATGTCGGGCGCAGTGTGCTCAAGGAAAGGCGGGTTCTCTCAGAGGAGGGATTGGTGGCCGTCACGATGGCCTTTGATGAGGAAACCGGTATCATTATGTACGGACCGGAAATCGTGTCCCGCGGGTTTGTCTTTGAAACCGAAACCGGCCATTTGCTTCAAGATGCCCAATGCGTTATTTTAGAAATAGTTGATGAAATTGCGTTTGATACGCCCAACAGGGTCGGTAAAATTCGATCCAAAATCCAAACGGCCTTACGGCAATATTTTTTCTTTACCATCGGACGTCGTCCGGTTATACTTCCGTTTATAATGGAAGTGTAGTTTGGCTATGGTGACGGATAGCTAATCATCCCCGGGTATGGCTTTGGACATGGGTCTTTGCTTAACCCAATTGGTATAAGGTTAAAGGTCAGAGGTTGGAGGCTGAAAATCAGAATGTTCAGGCCTCCAACCTCCAACCTCGAACCTCCAACGCGTAACCGTTTTGTACCTTGAACCAGACGTAACTAACCAGTAATGGAATGAGATTGACCAGCAACATATAGCTGGATGCAACCTTATGCGCAAAGAAATTTACGGAATCATACTTTTCTTTCTTGTTATCTTTACCCTGATTAGCCTTCTATCGTACAGTCCTGCTGACCCTTCCATCAATAACGCCAGAGCTGCCGGGCAGATTCATAATCTATTCGGTATCGTCGGGGCACATGTTGCGGGCATGCTGATCGGCCTTTTCGGGTTGGGGGCCTTCTGGATCCCGATTCTATTACTGCTGTCAAGTATACATTTCTTTGGCAACCATCCCAACAAAGCCATGATCTCGACCCTGATCGGCGGAATTATCCTGGTGGTGGTCACCGGCGCGCTATTGTCCCTGCGGCAGAATGATATTTTCCTATTCGGCAATAAATTCTCCGCCGGCGGCATTATCGGTATCCCCTTCAAAGCCTTTCTGGTGAAGTTTACCAACTTTGCCGGCAGCGCCATCATTTTAATTCTGCTGTGGATCATCGGATTTATTCTGGCTACCGGCTTTTCCCTGATAGCCTTTGGCAAACGCATCTGGCTGTGGATGAACCTTATCAATGACCGCTTGACCACATTCATCCTGAAACAAAAGGAGCGCAGGGAAAAAGCCAAAAAGCGTGTTCTGGTAGATAAAGAAACAATGGCCAGGCGAGCCAAAAAGATTCAAATCAAGGCCAAGCCTGTCAAACCCATCAAGACCGTTGCGCCCGCCAGGCAGGAAGTCTTCGATTTTATGCGCAGCGGCAAGGGCTATCAGATACCGCCGTTTAGTTTCCTCAATGATCCGGCAGAACCACCGCTGTCCTCGGATGATAAAAATCTGCGCATGCAGTCCCAGCTGCTCGAAAAAAAGCTGGAAGATTTCGGGGTTCACGGCAAAGTGGTTGCCGTGTCACCGGGCCCCGTTATCACCACCTACGAATATGAACCTGCTGCCGGTGTGAAAATCAACAAGATTGTCAATCTTTCCGATGACCTGTCGCTGGCACTGAGGGCTACCAGCATCCGGATTGTGGCACCGATTCCGGGTAAAGCCGTGGTCGGCATCGAGGTGCCGAATGTCAACCGTGAAAAAGTGTGCTTCAAGGAAATCGTGGCTTCCAGTGCGTTCGACAAATCCAGTTCGAAATTAACCATCTGCCTGGGCAAGGATATTGTCGGCAATCCCGTGGTTGCGGCCCTTGACAAGATGCCGCATTTACTGATCGCCGGCGCAACCGGAACCGGAAAGAGTGTGGCCCTCAATGCGATGATTTGCAGCCTGCTCTACAAGGCCACTCCGGACGATGTCAAGCTTATCATGGTCGACCCCAAAAGAATCGAGCTTTCCAGCTACGACGGTATTCCGCATCTGATTACCCCGGTGGTCATTGACGCCAAGAAAGCAACCAATGCCCTTTTTTGGGCGGTACGGGAAATGGAAAGACGCTACGAGCTGCTTTCCAAGATGAATACGCGTAACATCAGCCAGTATAATAAAAAGATCGCGGCGCTTGACAATCCCGATGACGATAGCGATCTGCAAAAGCTGCCCTACCTGGTGATTGTCATCGATGAGCTCGCCGACCTCATGATGCTGGCCTCCCGGGACGTGGAGGTCACCTTGACCCGTTTGGCTCAGATGGCCCGGGCTGCCGGCATTCATCTGATCCTGGCCACCCAGCGGCCGTCGGTGGATGTGTTGACCGGGATCATCAAGGCTAACTTCCCGACCCGCCTGACATTTCAAGTTTCTTCGAAAACCGATTCGCGCACCATCATCGATACCAACGGCGCGGAAAACCTGCTTGGAAGCGGGGACATGCTGTTTTTGCCGCCGGGCACGGCTAAATTGCAGCGGATTCATGGGGCTTATATCTCCGAGTCCGAACTGGTGCAGATTACCAAATTCCTGCGGGCCCAGGCGAAACCTGATTATGACGATCAGGTCACCGAAGCGGCAGCCGCTGATGCGGCGGCCGACGAGGAGCAGGAGTATGACGAGCGCTATGATGACGCGATTGCCCTGGTAACCAAAACCAGACAGGCGTCTATTTCCATGATTCAGCGTCATTTGCGTGTCGGCTACAACCGTGCCGCCCGCATGATTGAGGTGATGGAAAAAGAGGGCGTGGTCGGGCCATCGGACGGGGTTAAGCCGCGGGAAGTGCTGGTTACGAGCTATGAACGGAGGAAGTAACGCGATTCAGTGCCTGTAGATATTCACCAACCGAGAAAAGAATTCTGAAAAACGAATATCGAATAATGAATATTGAATGTCGAATGTCGAAGTAAGGAATTCTATCGATTTAATTAGATAGAGCGCAGCGATGCCATCCTTCGAAATTCTGCGGTTCGAAGTAAAAATCCTGACAACTGAAACCTGAAACCTATTTACTGATCAATAGACCACCCGGGATAGGATCAACCGCTTTTCTATGAACATTGACAAAGATCTAATATCGACCACCAAAGGCTTCCTCGACGAAGAAGAAGGCCGATGTCTCTACGAGGTTGCGCTGGAAGCCAGCCGCCTGGGACCCTGCCTGGAGATCGGAAGCTACTGCGGGAAATCGGCCCTGTATTTAGCGGCGGCCTGCCGGAAGAATAACGGTATTCTATTTTCCATTGATCATCATCGAGGCTCAGAAGAACAGCAACCCGGCGAAGCGTACTTCGATCCCGATTTGGTTGATCCGCAATCCGGCGACGTGGATACTTTCAAAGCCTTTAGAGCCACCATCGAACGCGGGGGGCTCGAACAAACCGTGGTCCCCATTGTGAGCCGGTCCGAGGTCGCCGCCCGCCAGTGGGCGACGCCTTTAAGCCTGGTCTTTATCGACGGTGGGCATTCAATGCAGGCCGCCTGCACGGATTACCATGCCTGGTCCGGGCATATCCTTGGGGGGGGCTTTTTGCTGATCCATGATATCTTCCCGGACCCCTCCCAGGGCGGGCAGGCACCTTACCAGATATATAATTTAGCTTTGGAGTCCGGACAATTTAAGAAAATCAAAATGGTTAAAACCCTCGGGGTTTTAAAGCGAGTAACAAGTGACGCGTAAAAAGTAACGAGTGATGAGCAGGGTCGGCCACCGTGCCGACCAGCCGCCAGATGCCAGTGACCCCGCCGGAATGGGTCGCTGCGAACGGGGATCTCTGATTGCGGATTTCTCACGGAATTACAGGGAGAGTATTAAGGAATGGATTCGATTTTATAAGAGAATTTAGACAGGATTAACAGGATTTCCAGGATTATTTTAATTATTTTCACTTTCCGGAAGAAAGTGAAAATACTCAATCCGCCTGCGGCGGAAAAAAGATGACAATTTAGCCCAATACGAACAAAGTATCGTTTATAATCGATAGTCTTGACTATGTATGAACCACCTCGCCGAAGGCGACTTGTGCGCCTCTGGCGCATAGGGTTTGACCATTTTCTTCCGGGAAATGGTCAAAAAAATCCTAACAATCCTGTAAATCCTGTCTAATTAGGGTTTTTTAAGATAGAATCCATTCATTAATTTACTCAGAGTAACTCCCAGATCTTCTGTGAGTTTGCGTGGTAAATTTTTCAGATCTCGCTCCCATCACATTTCCTTCCTGAAATACATTACCAGGCTTTTGCCCAGAACCGGATTCAGCAGTTTGTCCAGCCAACCGGTGACGCGCGGTTTTTTCATCATGTCCCAGGTCAGAAAGCGGTGATACAGGTCCACTGCGGACGAATCTGTGCGATCGGGTCCCACAAGGCACTTCAACCACCAGAAGGGTGCGTGCAGACTGTGGGCAAAATGACGGGCCCACATGCGAAGACCGGCTGAGGTTAGATCCGATATCAGCTGTTTTTGTTTGAAAATTCGAACGTGCCCACCATTGCTGCCCGCGTACTCAGGGGATAGCAGCCAGCAGATACGTTCCGGCCAGTACCTGGGGACACTGACCACCAGGTCGCGGCCGGGTTGCAACACCCGAACGATTTCCCGGATGGCCTTGCGATGCGATAAGATGTGCTCCAGGACTTCGGAGCAGATAACCAGATCGAAATAGCTATCTTTAAACGGCAGGCTGAGGACATCCGCCGTTGACAGCGCCCAGATTCCCCCGCCGTGTTCGCCCAGGCGGTCGTGAAGCTGGAGCCGACTTCTGGCCTCCTTTAAATCGTCAAAGTCGAGATCGACCCCTATGGCGGTTACCTGCCGACATTGATAGGCCGCGCAGGTATGACGGCCTGATCCGCATCCGATGTCCAGAATCTTGAAGCCGGGCTTCACCGTCAGTCGATCAAATTCTACGGTGACCATTGATCGCCTCCCGGTAAGCCGCCACGGTTTTTTCAGCTGCTTTTTCCCAGGTAAAATGTTTCTGAACCCGTCGGTAGCCCGCCATACCGAGTTTTCTGGCCCGCGAGGGATTGTTGAGAAGTTCCCGGATGGCACCAGCCAGCGCCGCCGAATTTGCGGGTTGCACCAGAATGCCGGCATCGCCAACAACTTCGGGCAGGGCGCCGCCCGTGGTGCTGATAACCGGAACCCCGCAGGCCATGGCCTCACCGGCCGGCAGACCGAACCCCTCATACACCGACGGAACCACCGCGACCGCTGCGCGGGCATATTGCTGAACGAATTCGCGATGGTCAATTCTGCCGGTAAAATTGACGCGATGGCCGATGCCCAGTTTTAGAATCAACTCTACGATATCACCATCTTTTTTGGGCTCTCCCACGACGGTGAGGCTGATATCCTGAATTTTATCAAGTTCCGCCACCGCCCGGAAAAGAAAGATAAGACCTTTCAGGGGGGTGTCCGCACTGTTGGTTACGATAATCCGATTTTTCTCCCTTTCGATGTGGTCAATTGGATAAAACAGCTTGGTATTGATACCGTTGGGGACAATGGTGAATTTGTCCTCCGGTATACGAAAATCCCGGCTGATGTCTTGCTGGGCGGATTTTGATACGGTGATAATGCCTGGAAGGGTTCTGGACACCCGCTTTTGCATGCCGATAAAGGAGTGCCACCGCCATGCTTTCAGCTTTTTCAAGGGGGACGCCACTGAGCGGATGGCAATTTTCCTGTCGACGGTGATGGGATGATGAATGGTGGCGATGGTGGGGATCCGTTTGTTCAGGGCCCAGATGCCATAGGAAAGGCTCTGGTTGTCATGTACGATATCGTAGGTGCGCAGCCTGGTTTTTAAATAGTTATAAGCCCTGAGCCCGAACGTGAAAGGCTCCGGAAAGCCCATCGTGGACACCCCCAGCCATTCCATCAAATTAATCGGGTGCGAAAGTTCCTTGAGGGTTGGCACCCGAAACGGATCCTCCGGGTTATACAGGTCCAGACCCCAGAGGTGGTGAAGTGGAATGTCTTCATCCAACCGAGGATCCGGGGGGCCTGATATCACCTCTACATTGTGCCCGAGATCCTTAAGCGCCCGGCTGATATTTTTCAGATAAACGCCCTGGCCACCGCAGTGCGGATTGCTGCGGTAGCTCAACAGGCAGATGTTCATTGGCGACGGATCTTTCATAGGTGACATCAATTACAGGCTCTGCATTGGATTCGTCAAGAGGTTTTTCGAAGGGTGCTGTGAATCCGGAGAAATTGGCCATCATGGAATCGTTAATGGGTTTCAGGTGTCGGGTTTCAGGCCGAACTTCAGTGGATCTGATCATCCAGGGCAGGTAGGGTCGGCCTCCGTGCCGACCAATAGCTGATAAAACAGATGATGTTGATGAGGCGGGCACGGAGGCCCGCCCTTCTTTTCTGATACTCCGTGTTCCACCTGACACCTGAAACCTCTTCAGGCAAGAATTGCCTCATTTCATTAAAGTTTCTACCCAAAATGTCGATAATAGACCTAACGAGTCTGTCCCGCCGACCGTGTTGAAACAGCATAAACCGGATTGAACACATGAATGATCAAAAAGCAGAAACCATTCTCTTCGTCGACGATGAAGACAGTATCTTGAGCGTTGCCAGTGAATTTTTTAAGCGCCAGGGATACCGGACGCATACGGCCAGAAACGGTGTGGAGGCCCTGGAAGTTCTTAAAACTGAAGAAGTGGACTGCTGCTTTACCGATATCAACATGCCGGAAATGAACGGCCTCGACCTGGCCGAAAACATCAGGCTGCTGGACAATACCATGCCGGTGATTGTCATGACCGGTTATCCTTCCCTTGAGAATACGATCCAGACGATTAAAAACGGTGTCGTTGATTTTCTCATCAAACCCGTCAATCTCAAGCAGATGGAGCTCTGCATGCGGCGGGTTCTGCGGCAACGGTCGCTTTTTGTTGAAAATGTGTTGTTGAAGAGGGAGGTCAAGGGCAAAGCGCGCCTGGAAAAGTTAAACCAGGAATTAACCTATAAGGTGGAGGAACTGCATATATTAAATAAAATTATGAGCAGTTTTACCTCCATCGTCTCCACCACCGACGTTTTCAAATGTATGGTCGATGTGGCGCTCGAGATCACTCACGCCCATAACGCTGTCTTCCATGTGATCAATGAATCGGTCGACCAGCCTTTTGAAGTGGCTTCAGCCAAAACCACCCCGGCGGACGGAAATCCAACTGCAGCGAGGAGTTTCCAACCTGTCGCCAGCCCCCCGACGCTCTCAAATCTGATCATCGAGGTTGTTTCCGACAAAATACCGCTGCTGGTCTCAAACAATAATGGTACCCGCGGACTGCCACCGGAGGTACTGTCTGCCATGGTGGTACCCTTGAAAATCCGGGACAAGGTGTTCGGCGTTCTGACGGCAAGTCTCGGGCACGGTGACGTAAGGTTTACCGAAAAAGATCTGTATTACCTCTTTTTTTTGGCCAAAAGCGCCGCCAACTCGATTGAGAATCTGGCGCTGTATGAAAATATCTATGAAAACCTGTTTGCAACTCTTTACGCTTTTGTCAGTGCCGTTGAGGCGCGTGACCTCTACACCCGTGAGCATTCAAGCCGGGTAACCGGCATATCGATGATCATCGGCAAACAACTGGGGTGCAGCGTCGAAGAACTGGATATTCTAAATTTTTCCGGCCACCTCCATGATATCGGCAAAATCGGTATTCGAGACGATATTTTACTGAAACCCGGCCGCCTCACGGATGAAGAGTTCGATAAGATTAAAGAACATCCGATCATCGGAGCCAATATACTCGAGCAGATGGGATTCTGGGAAAAGGAACGGCAAATTATTCGTTGCCATCACGAGCGCTTTGACGGTACCGGCTACCCGGACGGTTTAAAACAGGAGCAGATTCCTTTCTTAGCCCGGATTCTGTCGGTGGCGGACGTATACGATGCCATGGCATCCGACCGTGCCTATCGCAAGCGCATGGAAGAAGCGGTCATACTCAAAATAATCAACGACGGTGTCGGTTCCCAGTTCGACCCGGATGTTGTGGCGGCCTTCATGGAAGTTTATCATCAGGGAACCATCCTCCAGTACATGGAATCCGGCCATATCAAAGACGCCGACGGGCACCCTGTCGCCCGGGCGTCCGCATAGCGCGCGAATT
>Ga0209536_100007054_pt1 | contig 17080 bp, 13 predicted proteins | sample DeeMarSeWOR28_12_FD_187461 | JGI IMG/M metagenome (GOLD analysis project Ga0209536, IMG submission 187461) | Marine sediment microbial communities from White Oak River estuary, North Carolina - WOR-2-8_12 (SPAdes) (version 2) | ecosystem: Environmental > Aquatic > Marine > Intertidal zone >... | reverse complement strand
CGAGTCGGCGCAGCCACAGTCCGTCCTCCCGGGAGAGCGCCAGAACGGGCAGAGCGGCAGGCGGTTGAAGAGCGGGAGCCACTCGCGCTTGCGCCAGACGGCCCGGCTCGAGAGAAACGCGCAGAACGGCCACCGCCCCGGCTTCGACGGCCCGAGCGATGATCTCTTCGCTGACAGCATCGCTGAGCAATGCGGCACCCTGAAAGCGCGTACCTGGGTCGTCCAGTGCATCACCCCGTCCGATATCGAACAACGGAACCGAGTCCGCATCGATTCCCGGTGAATAGCCGTAGGCGACGGCGGCGATGGGTCGGTGACGAAGCACGCCGGGCGCAACGACACGCACGGTCGTCTCTCCCCGGCGCCATATCGGGACATTCACCAGCTCGTGCCAGACCGTGTCGAACCCGAAGTTTCGCAGCCACACCGCGGCCCACGCCTCCGCCCGTGTTCCCGCCGGCGTGCCCGGCAGACGGCCCCCGATGGTATCGAGCAAGCCCGCCGCCATGGTCGCGAGCTCGGGTGTGGCGAGCGCCCGCTCGACTACATCGCTCAAACCCGTGTCTGTCACAGCCTGGCTGAACGCGGGTGGGGGGAGGCCAGCGAAGGAGAGTCCCGCTAGCGTCACGACTATCGTGCGCACCCTTGGCCCCAAAAGACAAGAGGACCCGATGGGCCCTCCTGGTAATTTCAACGTGCCTCCCTAGCGGGATCGGTCATTCCCACTCCTGCCGACGACGCCTGCGGCCTCCGTCGACTTCTTCATCCTCGTAGTCATCGAATTCGTCCGCCCAATCTTCCTCTTCCTCTTCCTCGAACTCATCTTCGAACTCTACTTCTTCGTCCGAATACTGCTCTTCATATCCGTCGTACACGTAATCTTCGTCGGTCCGAGCGGACAACAAGTCGTCACTGTCCATGGGACGACCATCCATCGTGCTCATGTCCCTCCTCCTGGGGATAGTTGAAGTATTGTGACTGCACCCTGCCAATCATTCGCTGAATAATACGGGTTGCCGATGTTGTCAAGCATTTCTTTTCGGCCGATTTCCGACCGGTTCGTCCGACGGCTCGTTGCTCCACCCCACGGCGCCCCCGATATTGTCACGAACCGGCCCAAGCCACCGGCGCGGAACACGACCGCGCACCCGAAAAGGACACCGAATGCGTGGCCCAAACCTGACCGACACCACGGCCCTGCTGATCAGACCCAAGGGGATACTGGTACTCAGCCTCCTTCTGTACTTGGCTGCAGCCCTGCACCCGTTCCTACTTACTGCCCTCGGGTGGCCGGCGATGGAAATCCTCTGGTCCGCGATGATGATCCCGACCATCGCCCTCTCTTTCTACTACGGCTGGCGCGGCGCGGTAGCCTCGGTGATCATCGCCCTGGTGTTGTTCGTGACCGTCGAGTCGCTGGCCCATGGCGCCCAGGCGTTCAGTGGTGACAGTCTCATATTCTCGGCCACCGCTTTCCTGGCGATCGTCACTCTCGGCATCGCCATCGGCGGACTGGCCGAGTTGCTGCGCAGAGAGCATCGGGGTCGTATCGCGGCTGAGCGCCGGGCTGTGACCAACGAGATGGCCATCGCCCTCAAGCACGAGATCAACAATCCGCTCGCCGCTCTGTTGATGGAGTCCGAAATGCTGGAGAACGAGGCGGAGAGCCTGTCCGTGAATCACCGGCAGAGCATCTCTACCATGACGGACATGGCTCGGAGGATTCAGGAGTTGGTGGACCGCGTCGCCGAACTGGATGAGCCCAAACGGGTCGAATACGTCAAAGGAAAGTGGATGATCGACCTGTCCGACGACTGAAGGCTATGATATGTTTAGCGCGATGATCAACTACAAAACGAAATCATCGGCCGCGGCTTCGTTGGCGGTCCTGGCCCTGCTATCCGTTGCCGGATGCAAGGCCCCGCAGGCCTTCGGCGATCGTCACAGCGTGATCGTGCGTGCCGACCCGGCGCTGTGGTCGCAGGTCGACTCGATGGTGATGGCCACGCTAGAGGAGCGGGCCTACACGACCCGGCCGGAGCGGATCTTCAAGGTCACGTTCGTAGCGGCCGACGACACGCTCTGGCAGGACATGCGGAAATGGCACCAGGTGGTAGTCTTGGGTACGCGTGACGACCCGATCACCGACGACCTGGTCGACTCGGATGCCACGGCGCCGGCCATTGCCCACACATCAGACGTCTGGGCCCGCGGACAGGCGGTCACCGCGGTGCTGCTGCCGGAAGACAACCCGGCTGACGCCGTGCGTGCGGCTCTCCCCGAGCTGTATGCCGAACTTCGCGCCCGATACGACGACTGGGTGATCGAACGCATGTACACCACGGGCGTCAACGACTCGCTGGGCCAAGCGCTTGTAGAATACGGATTCACACTGCAACTACCGGAGGTCTACATCCACAGCCGCCAGGACTCGCTGTTCCGCTTCGGAAACCCGCATCGCCAGGGCGACACCGACATTCTCCGGTCACTGCTATTGACCTGGCGCGACGGCACGGAACCGGTGAACCCGGAGTCATTGGCAACCTGGCGCGAGGCGATCGGCACCACGCATTACGAGCCCGCTCAGGACATACTGGAAGAGGGCATCCGCTATGACAGCGTCCAGGTCGGCGGACAGCAGGCCCTGGAGCTTCGCGGCGTTTGGCAGGACCGCGCCGACTTCCCGGCCGCGGGGCCATTCGTCACGCGCGCCATCGCCTGTCCGTCGCAAGGTCGCACCTATTATATGGACGCGTGGCTTTTCGCTCCGGGGAAGGACAAATACCCTTACTTACGCCAACTAGAAATATTGCTCGACACTTTTCGTTGTGGGGATTGAGGAACAGGGAACCAGGAACTGGGTTGGGAATATCGAGCAATTGAACATTAGAACATTAGAGCATTCGAAGTTGAAGTGAGCTTGTAGCGACACCCCCTAATTCGATTGCTCTATTGTTCTATTGCTCTATTGATTGACATTCCCACTACAACATGACTTTCGTACACCTACACACCCATTCAGAGTACTCGCTTCTCGACGGCGCCAACAAGCTCGACGCGTTGGTCGAGCGAACGGCCGAGCTCGGCATGCCCGCCGTCGCCCTCACCGATCACGGTAACCTGCACGGCGCCCGCTGGCTGTATGAAGGGTGCAAGAAGCACGGTGTGAAGCCGATAATCGGCTGCGAGGCCTACGTCGCGTTCGGTGATCGCCGCCTAAAGGAGCGGCCACCTGACGCGCCTTCCGACTACGCTCACCTGGTGCTCCTCGCCAAGGACCTGGAAGGCTATCGCAACCTGGTCAAGCTGGTCTCCATCGGGCACGTGGAGGGCTTCTACCGGCGGCCCCGCATGGATCATCAGGTGCTGGAAGAGCACGCGAAGGGACTCATCGCAACCTCCGCCTGTATGTCAGGCGAGCTGGCGCAGTACCTGTTGCTGGACCAGTACGAGAAGGCGAAGGAGGCCGCCGAATGGCACGCACGCCTATTCGGCGACGGCCACTACTACCTGGAGATCCAGGATCACGGCATTCCGGGACAGGACAAGGTCCGCGACGGCGTTCTGCAGCTGTCAGATGAATTGGGCTTGCCCGTCGTCGCGACCAATGACGCCCACTATCTGACCCGCGAAGCCGCCGACGCCCACGACATTTTGCTCTGCATCGGCACGGGCAAAGACCGGGACGACCCCAAGCGGCTTCGCTTTTACGGACAGGAGAGCTACTTCAAGTCGCCAGAAGAGATGGCGGCCACGTTCCCCGATCGGCCCGACGCCATAGAGAACACCGTCGCCATCGCCGAGTTGTGCAACGTCGAGTTCGAGGAGAAGACGTACCTCCCCGCTTTCCCGCGGCCCAAGGAATACAAGTCGGAAGACGAGCAACTTCTGAAGCTCGCTGAAGCGGGCGCCAAGGAGCGCTACGGCGATCCTCTTTCTGAGGAGGTTCGCAAGCGACTCGACTACGAACTCGACGTCATCACCAGTTGCGGCTACAGCGGCTACTTCCTCATCGTCTGGGACTTCATTCGCGCGGCGCGCGAGGCCGGGATCCCGGTGGGCCCCGGCCGTGGCTCGGCCGCGGGCTCGCTGGTCGCTTACTCGCTCCGCATCACCGACATCGATCCGCTGCGCTTCGGATTACTGTTCGAGCGTTTCTTGAATCCCGAGCGCATCTCGATGCCCGACATCGACGTGGACTTCTGCTACGAGCGCCGCGGCGAAGTCATCGACTATGTGCGCTCGAAGTACGGCGCCGACTCCGTCGGCCAGATCGTCACGTTCGGGACCATGCAGGCGCGGGCCGTGGTCCGAGACGTCGGGCGAACGCTCGGCTTCACGCCGGCCGAGACCGATCGCGTCGCCAAGCTGATCCCCAGTTCGCCCGGCTACTCGATGGGCGTCAAGGAAGCGGCGACCAAGGTCGAGGAGCTGAAGGACCTCTGCGAGGAAGAGCCTCGCTACAAGGAACTGCTCGACTACGCCGCAATGCTGGAGGGCCTGTCCCGTCACACCTCGGTGCACGCGGCCGGCGTCGTCATCGCGCCCGGCCCGCTGGCGGACTACGTACCGGTGATGACCGCGCCCGCGCGAGGCAGCGCGGCGGAGTCGCAGAACGGCGACCTGGTCATCACACAGTACGACATGATCAGCCTCGAGAAGGCGGGAATGCTGAAGTTCGACTTCCTCGGCCTCCGAACGCTGACCGTGATCAGCGACGCCGAGGCAGCGATCAAGGAGCGGCACGGCGTCGAGATCGATTGGGACGAGCTGGGTCTTGAAGATCCCGAGGTCTACGAGATGCTCGCCAGTGGTGCCACCGCCGGCGTGTTCCAATTCGAGTCGTCACTGGCCACGGACAAGCTCAGGGCCATGCGCTGCGACCGCTTCGAGGACCTCATCGCAGTGAACGCACTGATCCGACCCGGGCCACTCGATTCGGGCATGACCGACGTCTACATCCGCCGCAAGCGCGGGGCCGAGTCGGTCAGCTACCCGCACGACAGCCTCTCCGGCGTACTGGACCGGACCTACGGTGTCATTACCTACCAGGAGCAGGTGATGCGTGCCGCCGCCGTGATGGCCGGTTTCAGCCTGGCAGAAGCCGACGTGCTTCGGAAAGCCGTCGGCAAAAAAGACCCCGTGCTCATTCGCCAGGAACTCGACCGCTTCATCGAAAGGTCGATCGCCAAGGGGATCCGCAGACGCGAGGCCGAGCATGTCGCCTCCCTGCTCGAGACTTTCGGTCGCTACGGATTCCCCAAGGCACACTCCACCGCCTACGCCGTGATCTCTTATCGGACGGCCTGGCTGAAGCGACATTATCCGGCCGAATTCATGGCCGCACTGCTCTCGTCGGAAATCGGCAACACCGACCGCGTCGTCGGCTACATCAACGAGACGCGCTCTCTCGGCATCGAAGTGCTGGCACCGCACGTCGGCGAGTCGGGCTACAAGTTCACCGTGGTTAGCGACAACAGCATCCGATTCGGTCTGGGCGCGATCCGCGGCGTGGGTCGCGGTGCCATCGACTCGATCATCGAAGCCCGCCAGGAAGACGGTGCCTTCGAATCGCTCTTCGACTTCTGCAGTCGCGTCGACCTCCGCCTCAACAATAAGCGGGTCATCGAGGCACTCATCGGCGCCGGCGCCCTGGACGGGCAGGGCGAGCGCGCGTCCATGTCGGAGGGGTTGGAGGCCACGCTGCGCGAGGCACAGCTGCAGCAGCGGGAGAGGGAGACCGGGCAGCAGAGCCTATTTGGCGGTGAAGGCCCCGAAGATCGTTCCGCACCGCCGCTACCGCGAATCCCGGAGTGGAGCGAGGCCGAAAAGCTCGCCCGCGAGAAGGAATTGGTCGGCTTCTTCGTCTCCGGCCATCCGCTGGACGCTCACCGGGACCTGGTGGGCCTCTACGCCGAGCGGGCCAATACCAGCAACCTGGGCGATCTGCGCGACGCGAGAGTGGAACTGGCCTGTGTGGTCACCGAGATCTCGCGCCGCATCTCGCGCAAGGACGGATCGGAATGGGCGCGACTGGTCTTCGAAGACTACAACGGCACGGCCGTCGCCCTCGCCTTCCGCGACGTCTGGACGAAGCACCGCGACATTCTCGACCTCGGTGCACCAATCCTGCTGAAGGGCAGCGTGTCCGGCCGCGAGCGAGACGAGGGCGATCCGCCGATCTTTCTCAACGATGTGATCCCCCTCGATTCCGTCTACGCAAGCGGGCGCGTGGCCGTCTGCCTACAGATCGCGGATTCGGGTGAGATCGAGACCGAGCGCCTGCAACAGGCGATCAAGATCGCCAAGGCGCACCCGGGCCCGGCGCCCATCCAAGTGATCCTGCAGAACGGCGGCGACGAACCTTCGCGGCTCCGCTCCCGCGCCTTGCGGGTGGCGCCGCTCCCCGAGGTCCTGGAAGAACTGCGCACCGTGCTGGGCGAGGCCCGGGTGCGTCTCGTGGAGGTACGCGGCTGAGGACTGCCCTTGCCAGGTGGAGCCCCTGCCGTCTATTCATTTTGTTGCGTTTTGCTAACTTATACAGTTCTGCGAGGGACCACACAGTTCTGTGACGACGCGCGTAAGTACTGTATCCAACGGCGATTATGGCAACTCATTCCGAATTCGAGCGCTCGATCCAAGAGACGATAGCGAAGATCGAGGACTTGAAAGATCTGGCTAATTCAAGGGGGCTCGACGTGGAAGCTGACCTCAGGAAGCTGGAGGCCCAGCTAGACGAGCTGCGGACCGAGACGTTCAAGTCGCTTTCGCCCATGGAGCGCGTTCAAATCGCGCGACACCCGCAGCGCCCGCACGCCCTCGATATGATCGAGCGCGTGTTCACCGACTTCATGGAACTACACGGCGATCGCGCCTACCGGGACGATCCCGCCGTCGTCGCGGGTTGGGCTCGGCTGAACAACGACTCGGTCATGGTCATCGCTCAACAGAAAGGTCGCAACACCAAGGAGAACCTGAAGCGTAACTTTGCCATGATGCACCCCGAGGGCTATCGGAAGGCCCTTCGCATGATGCAGATGGCGGAGAAGTTCCAGCGACCGGTGGTCACCATCATCGATACGCCAGCGGCGTATCCCGGCCTGGGAGCCGAGGAGCGCGGTCAGGCCGAAGCCATCGCCAAGAACCTGCGCGAGATGTCGCTGGTCGAGGTCCCGATCATCGCGGCCGTGATCGGCGAGGGCGGCAGCGGCGGCGCGTTAGGCCTGAGCGTCGCCGATCGCATCATCATGATGGAGCATGCCATCTACTCGGTCATCTCGCCGGAGGGCTGCGCCTCGATTCTGTGGAAGGAGAACACCGAAGAGGCGCGCGCGAAGGCCGCCGCGGCACTCAAACTGACGGCACCCGACCTGCACAAGCTCGACGTGATCGACGAGGTGATCGCCGAACCCGAGGGCGGTGCACACGACGACTGGGACGGCGCTGCCAAGCTCCTGACGGAATCGCTCACCCGCAACCTGGACGAGCTTCGCAAGAAGTCGGTCGAAGAGCTGCTGGACGGCCGCTACGCCAAGTACCGCAAGATGGGGGCGTGGACGGGTGATTGATCGGCCCAGGGACGTGGATGACCAGCCGAAAGACTCTGAAGACCAGCCCAACAACGAAGACGATCGGCTAGAGACAACCGACGAGGCGTCGCAGGGGAACGGCGACGGCGCGACGGCCGAGTCCGGCGAAGAGGCTGAGTCCGATGTCGAGGTTCCCTCCGACGAACCGGTTGATGCTCCCCAGCAAGTCACTCACGGCATCATCAGCAAGGGCCCGCGACCTCAATTCATCGAGGTCCGCTTCAAGGGCAAGAGACGTGACTTCTACACCGCGCACGTCACCCCGCCGATCCGACTGCGTGAGTTCGTCGTCGTCGAGGCCGACCGTGGCCAGGATCTGGGGATCGTCACCGCCGCGGACGAGTTGGCGCGAAAGAAGTGCGAGGCGTGCGAAGGCTGCAACAAGAACAGCCTCCCGGCCAAGCGTGTCCTGAGACGGGCGGCCCCGGTGGATGTCGAACGCGGGTTCGACCTCCGATCCGAGGAAGGCAGTATCCGACGCGACGTACGCCGGATGGTCACCGAGCACAAGCTGAAGATGAAGATCAGCGACTCCGAGTGGCAGTGGGACCGGAACAAGTTGATCATCTACTTCACGGCCGACAAACGAGTCGACTTCCGCGTCCTGGTTCGCAGCCTGGCCAAGAAGTACCGCACACGCATCGAGCTGAAGCAGATCGGCGTGCGCGATGAGGCCCGGCGGCTCGACGGAGTCGGCCGCTGCGGACGCGAGCTGTGCTCGTCTAATTGGTTGCCCGAGCTCAAACCCGTCACGCTACAGCTCGCCAAGGACCAGAACCTCTCGCTCAACCCCTCGCAGATCTCGGGGGCGTGTGGTCGACTGATGTGCTCACTGCGCTTCGAGCACGATTTCTACGTTCAGGCCCGCAAGCGATTCCCCAAGGAAGGTCGCCAAGTGCGGACCCCGGCGGGGACCGAGACGGTAGACACTGTGAACATCTTCGGCAATCGCGTAACGCTACGGAACGACTCCGGCGAGCTCCGGACGCTTTCCCTGGAGGACCTCAAGCGCGAGACAGCCGAGGCCCGCAAAAGCGCTAGAAGGAACTGAGGCCGCAGACCTTGTCCAAGTTCTATATCACCACAGCGATCGACTATTCCAACGGCGACCCACACCTGGGCCACGCCTTCGAGAAGATCGGCGCCGATGCCATCGCCCGATACCGGCGCCTTTGCGGCGATGAAGTTCACTTCGTCATCGGGATGGACGAGAACTCGCAGACGATCCTGCAGGCGGCCGCCGACGCCGGTCTCGAGCCCCGCCAGTGGGTCGACCAATTGGCCGAAGTGTTCTCTCGCGCTTGGCAGCGCCTGGGAATCAGCCACGACGACTTCATTCGCACCACCGAGGACCGTCATACCCATGCGGTCGTCGAGATGGTCGAGCGAATCAAGCAAGCGGGCTACATCTACGAGGGCACGTACGAGGGTTACTTCTGCGAGCGCTGCGAGGGGTTCAAGCAGGAGAAGGACCTGGTCGATGGCCGCTGCCCGGAGCATCCTGACCGGGACGTGCTCTGGACCAAGGAGGACAACTACTTCTTCAAGTTGTCGGCCTTCCGCGACTCGCTCCTGAAGCTTTTGGACGAGCACCCGGAATTCGTGCAGCCGGAGATACGTCGCAACGAGATTCGCAACGTCCTCGAAGACGGCCTGCAAGACATTTCCATGTCCCGGCCTCAGACCGAGTGGGGCATCCCCTTCCCCGGCGATCCGAACCACAAGGTGTACGTCTGGTTCGATGCGCTGATTAACTACCTGTCGGCGATCGGGTTTCCCGACGATAGGCACAAGGACTGGTGGCCGGCTGAACAGCACGTCATCGGCAAGGGCATCACGCGCTTCCATTGCATCTTCTGGCCCGCCATGCTCATGGCCGCTGACGTCGATCTGCCCGCGACCGTTTGGGCCCACGGCTACATCAATTGGGAGGGACGCAAGCTGTCGAAGTCGGGGGGCGCTGCCGTGACACTCGATAGTGCCACCGAGCGCCATGGAGCCGACCCGCTCCGCTACTTCCTGCTGCGCGAAATCCCTTGGAACGCTGACGGCGATTTCAGCTGGCAACGTTACGACGACATCTACAACGCCGAGCTGGCGAACGATCTCGGCAACCTGGCCAACCGCACGCTGGCGATGATCCACAAGTACAGAGAAGCGGTGGTGCCGTCGGGTGAGGCCACGTCGCTCGACGAACGGGGTGAAGAGGTCCTGGCCAAGTACCGGGAAGCGATGGACGGATACCTGATTCACCAGGCCATCGCCGCCGCCATGGAACTGGCCAGCGCCGCCAATGTCTATATCGAAGAGCAGGCACCGTGGAAGCTGGCCAAGGACCCGGAGCAGAGCACCCAACTCGACTCCGTGCTCGCCGGCCTGGCCCGCTCGCTCGCCCGGCTCGCCATCTTGTTAGCGCCGGTGATGCCGAGTAAGACGCTGGAGTTGTGGCGTGCACTCGGACAGACGGGTGAACTCGCGCTTCTGACCGAGTACGCGAGCCTGGACCTGGCCGGCACGACCGTGCAGCGCCAGGCCGTGCTTTTCCCCAAACCGGAAAGCTGACGGCCCTATCGATGACGCGGCATCGGGCAGCCCACGCCCAGATCTTCCTCTGTCTGCTCATCGCCGCCTGCGCCACGCGCGGGCCCCAGGAGGCGCCACCCCCGGAACCGGAACCCCAAGCCGCTCAACCCGTCGAACCCGAACCACCCGCGCCTGAATCCCCCGAACCGGCGGAGCCCGAAACCGTTCCCGAGCCGGCCATGGAGGGGCCACGCCCGCCGGTACGGATTTGCGCTGGAGGCGACATGCTTCTGGGCAACAATCTGGACACGCTTTGGGCGGCCCGCGCTGGCGCACGCCTGAGCCAACCCGTGGCTGCTTTTCCCAGCCCCGACTCGCTTCTCGCGCCCCTGCAGCCGTCAGTGTCGGGCGCCGATGTCGTGCTGCTCAACATCGAGGGCGCCATAGGCGAAGGGCCGGCGCCGAGCAAATGCCGGCCCGGCTCTACGACCTGCTACGCCTTTCGCCAGCCCATCGAGGTCGCGTCCGCCCTGAGTCGTTTCGCCGACCCTGCCCAGGTCGTGGCGAATGTGGCGAACAACCACGCTCTGGATGCCGGACCGGAAGGCTGGTACGCGACGATCGGTCACCTGGCCGAGGCGGGCATCGAGGCTACGGGGAACGACACTCTGCCAACCCTGGTCGTTTCACCCTCGGGCCGCGACACGGTCGCCGTGTTGGGCTTCAGCACGTTCAGAGCGGGGATCGACGCCAGAGACCTGCCTGGGGTGCGACGCCACGTGGCCCGCGCCTTCGCGAACCATCGTCGGGTGGTTGTCTCGGTCCACATGGGCGCCGAGGGACGCGACGCACAGCGCACATCGGACGCGCCCGAGATGTTCCTCGGCGAGAATCGCGGCAATCCCGTGGAATTCGCCCGTGTCGCCACCGAATCCGGCGCGGCGCTGGTGATCGGACACGGCCCCCACGTCCTGCGCGCCGCCGAATGGCGCGGCGATGCCCTGGTATTCTATTCCCTCGGCAACCTGCTGACTTACGGACCGTTCAATCAGCGCGAGCCCAACAACCGCGGCGGCATCGCCTGTGCCGCCATCGATGAAGCGGGGCGAGTATCGGGTGCCGCGTTTCATCCCACGGTGCAGCGCTCGCCGGGTCTGGTGAGCTTTGACCCGTCGGGGCGGGGAAGCTTTTTGGTGGATTCGCTGAGCGGGCTAGATTTTCCCGAGAGTGGCGCACGGGTCGGGGCCGACGGAATAGTCGGGCGGGGACACTAGACGACAGTATCGAATGTCGAGTATCGATTAGTGGTATTTGATATTTGATATTCGAAATCGAGACGAATATCGAACACCGACTAGAGATTTCTGATATGTGAATTTCAGAAGAGATCGTACGGGATCGTTCCTCCGAACTTCGATTATCAATTATCGTATATCGGCATTCGAAATTCGTCTCCACCTCAAATATCAAATATCGTATATCGACACTCGATATTCGCTTCCCTCCCTAAGACTCTGACTCTCCAGACCCCAGCCTCGAGAGTATGTTCACGCCAGTGGCATTCTCGATCTGCTCGGTCAGCTTGATCACCGCCGCCGGCAACTGACTCGCCGTGTTCGCCACCCCGGTTCCCTCACCCGAGTCTATCACCGTCAGCTTGTCGATCTCGATGCCATCTACTGTCTTCGCCAGGTCACTGATGATCTCGGGCAGCATGTTCAGGATGAAGATCTTTTCGGCCTCGCTGCCCGCGTTCAGGTAGAGCTTGATCATCTGCTCCAGGACGAACACGCGCGCGCGGCCGTCCTCGACGATCGTCGCCGCCGTCCCTTTCGCCAGTTCCTCAGCCGCCTCCTTCTCGGCCCGCGCGGGCAACAGGACGTCGGCTTCCAATCGCCGCTGCTCCAGGGCGATACGCTCCTGCTGTAGCTCCTGTTCAGCCACCACCTTGGCTTTCTCGCCGGCCACCGGAGCGACCTGCTCACGCGAGAGAGCTTCGGCCTCGAGCTCGGCCGTTCGCACACGCAGGTCGTTGTTCTTCTCGACGATGGCCAGGTCCGCCTCGATCTTGGCGACCTCCGCCGCCCGCCGCGCCGCCGCTTCCGTCTGCTCGGCCTCCGAGCTGCGCTCGGCCTCTGCGACGCGGGCCTTCTTCAGAATGTCGGCGGTCCGCTGTCGACCGATCGAGTCGAGATAGTTCACCTCGTCGGTAACGTTCTGGATCTTCAGAGTGTCCAGCTGCAGACCCAGTTTCTTCATGTCCTCGTCCGCCTCCTCGATTAGCGTCTGGGCAAACTTCAGCCGGTCCTCGTTTACCTCCTCCGGACTCAGCGTCGCCACCACACCGCGCAGGTTGCCCTCCAGCGTGTCCTTGGCGATCGACATGATCTCGTCGAACGGCTTGTCCAGCATCCGTTCCACCGCGTTGTGCGAGACCGGGTCGCGGGCGCTCACCTTCACGTTGGCGATGCCGTGGACGATGAGCGGAATTCCACCCTTCGCATAGGCGTTTCGAACTACCACTTCCACGGGCAAAGTGGTGAGGTCGAGTCGAGACACGCGTTCGATGATCGGCACCCTCAGCGTGCGACCGCCGTGCAGCAATCGATAACCCGCCGCGCGACCGTCCGCCGCGAGGCGCTTTCGCCCTGTTATCACCACCATTTCATTGGGTTGGCAGATGACGATCAGCGACCTGACCGTGTAGATCAGGGCCGTCAATACTCCAAGCCCCACCATTCCAAGTACTATCGCCGTTTCCTGAGACACGGCTAGCCTCAACTTTCTGGAGGAAGAAGTTCGGGAGTGTCAAATGGGATTACCTCCGCTACCCCATTCTCGACTCGCACGATGACTACCTCGTCACCGGGCTCCAACTGTCGACCCACGTCTGGCGCCAGTCGCGCTGTGATGTACTGCTCTTGGTCCGCGATCAGACACGAGACCCGACCCGATGCGTCCGGGCCTACAGGCAAGACCACGCGCCCGGCCCTACCCTCGATCTCCCGCTCACTCAGCGTTTCCACCGCTACATCGCTACGCCTGAGCCAGGTGAAGACGCCGTACGTCATCAGCCACGCGCCTCCGCCCATCCCCAGCGCCAGCCCCAGCGTCGTCCCTTCCGGCGTCCCCGTCCACGTCAACAGAGTACCGGTGAGACCGAAGGCGGCCATGAAAAAGATCAGGTTCCGCGGCCGAAACAGGCCGAGCACCAGCTCGCCGGCCGCGTCGTGGCCGAAATGGACATCGTGATCGGCGTCCATGCCGCCTACATCGGCGTCGACGCCCGACACATCGGCATCGAACGACGCGTCCACATCAACCGGCGCATCCACGTCACCGACGTCGTGATGGGCACCGCTGAGCAGAGAGAAGAGCAAAAGGCCGCCGCCCAGCATCGCGGACAGAATGTAGACTCCTAGCATCTTTGGGCTCCTAGAATGGAAGCGAATATCCAACACCGAACGCCGATATGTGATCTGTGAAGTCCAGAACAGAACGATCGGTCACTTGCTCCGGACTTCGAATATCACATATCGAATATCGGTGTTCGATGTTCGATTCATCCTATACTGAGGATGCCCCCAACCGTGCGCAACGGGCCCCCGGATCTCTCTATTTCGCTACACCTTCCGCCATCCGTTTATTCAGGTAAACTCGGCCAAAAAGTCTTGTTCATGGTGAAATAATTACCGCTTGATCCCACCCTGACCGACAGGGCGAAACGGTCTTAATTGTATACACCACAGTGGTTTAGGGCATTTGCTTAATGTAGGAACAAACCTTGCATCCTCTAAGTGCCCGGCGCGGTAGCTTGACACCCCTACCGCAACTTGTTAACGTGGCGCCGCCCCCTCCTCCATCGGTTAAGCCGACGACTTTTGGCAAAGAAGTTGGGCCATGTGACGGCTGTTTCATGACCGGCGGAGAGCGCTACGAAAATTCTGAACCTCGCGAACCCAAGGGCGAATGGAACGACACCGCCTGACGTTCCTAGTTATTACTGATCCGTCCAAGCCGGCTCACACCGTGCATGTATCTGGCCGTGTGTTCCGGGCTGCGGTCGGCAGTTTAGCGGCCATCGTCCTGTTCATGCTGGTGGGTTCCGCCACGTTGGCGCTCAAGCTCGGTGATCTGGCCAAGGCGTCGAACCTCGAGCAAGAGAACGCTTTGCTGGTGGCGGACGTAGCGCGCATGCAGGAGACGGTGGATCAGCTCAGCCTGTCGCTCACCGAAATATCGGAGAGAGACAGGCGTTATCGTTTGGTGGCCGGACTCCCGGAAATCGACGCCGAGGTGCGCCAGGTGGGTATCGGTGGACCGGGTACGGCCTCGATGGAAGCCGAGCCGCTGTCGGAGATCGATCCGGCGCTCGGCGGACAGATCTACTCGACCAGCACCGATCTCAACCGCCTACTTCGACAGGCCAACCTGTTGAAGGCCAGCCTGAACGAGGCGGCGGGAGCGATGGAGAAAAGCCGAGAAGATTTGGCCAGCTTCCCGTCGATCGACCCCACCCGAGGCTGGCTCAGCTCGACCTACAGTCAAAGCCGCTGGCACCCACTCCTGAACGTTCGCCGCCCCCATGAAGGCATCGACATCTCGGCCCCGCGCGGCACGCCAATCGTGGCCACCGCCGACGGTCAGGTCACCTACGCGGCCTGGCGGCCCGGCTTTGGCTACACCGTCGAAATCGACCATGGCAACGGCCTCAAGACGCGATACGCCCACAACGAGAAGAACCTGAAAGTCAAAGTGGGCGACCGCGTCAGGCGTGGCGACATCATAGCGCTGGTGGGAAGCAGCGGCCGAGTCACTGGCCCGCATGTGCATTACGAGGTCATTCAAAACGGCCGGGCTGTAGACCCCGAGAACTACCGACTGCATAAGGTTATCGTCGAGTAGGTTTTGTTCGGACAATTCAAAAGGCGGACCCGAGGGCCCGCCTTTTTTTATTGCTCCTACTCCACTTCGGAGAAGTCAGTAGTGATTAGTATGCTAGTGATTAGTAACTTCGAGTTTACGAATGACTAATCACTAATAACTACTCACTTCTCCGCCGGTCCGACCATCACAGCATCCCCAACGACCTTGACGGCATATACCAGGATGGCCTCACGCACCGGCCCTCCCGCCGGAGCGCCGCTCTCGATATTGAACTTGCCTCCATGCCAGGGACAGTTCAGCGTGCACCCATCCGCTTCCACCGCACCTTCGCTCAACGAGGCCCGGCCGTGGGTGCAACGGTCGCTGACCGCGTGGAAGGTCCCGTCCACGTTAAAGAGTGCTATGGCATCGGCGCCGTTGTAGATGCGCTTGGAACTGCCCGGCGGAACCTCGCCGATCCTCGCCGCCGTCACAAAGCCGTCGGCATCCCGTTCAGCAGCCCGTACCTGCTCGGAGACCGAGGCGCCGCCCAACGAGTCGAGCACATCCCAGAGCGACATCTGGATGCAGGTGAAGATCGGCGTGTCCTTCAGCGTGTAGGCGGACGCATCGCTCTCCCGTAGCTCCATCACCAAGTCGAGGAACTCGCCCGGGTCATCTCCCTCGAACCCGACCATGAACTCCTGGTCGTCCAGTCCAAACGAATAGGCCGTGTTGATCCTGATGTCGGGGTACTTCCGACCCATGGTCACGTGCTCGCTCATCATCTCCTGCCGTTCATCGTGCGACAGCTTGTACCAGGGCCGCGTCTTCACGAACGGATAAAGGAAGAGGTACTTCGAGTCCTGAGGTCGAACCGTCACTTGATCTTCGTCCTCCGGCACATCCGGGAACTCGTAGATCGACCGCCGGGTCATCGCGAGATAGCTATACGGGGTCGTCAAATAGGCACCGAGTCGCGTCGAGAAGATCGCCGTCTCCAAGGCCTGTAGCGTCTCGAGATCCTCGGTCGCTTGCCACAGCATGAAGTCCACATCGCCACGGGTCCCCATCAAGCTGTACGAGCGCAACAGCGACCGGGCCTGGAACCCACGAATCGTGTCCCCCAGCTCCACCTTGTGATCGATCTGCTTCTCCGTGCTCAACCGCCTCCAGGCCGGATCTAACTTGAAGAACAGATACCGAACCAGTTGCCTCTTCTCATCTTGCCCCAAAACACACCCCTTGCGAATGAAAGACCCAACAACCCGATGGACCCCACTTCCTAATTCTATTGCTCTATTGTTCTATTGCTCTATTACTCGACATTCCCACAACAAAAGCTGAAACCTCCGGTTCCCACATACCGTAGTGGTCTCGGTAGGCAGGCAGACCCCAGAAACCAACAGAACCAGGGTATCAATGTGAGAATCGGCGAGATGCTCGTCTCGGTCATCACCCTTTATCAGGGGCTCATCCTCCTGAGAGCCATCCTCACCTGGTTCGTCTCACCTGAGACAACCAATTCCGCCATCGATCTGCTGAAACGGCTCACCGACCCGGTGCTCGATCCTGTGCGCAAGGCGTTGCCGGCGACAGGCAACATCGACTTCGCGCCTCTCGTCGTACTGATCGGTCTGGAACTGTTGAAGAGATTGCTGACCTAGCGCGTCATTCGTCGGCCAGGGGCATAGCCGCCGCTTTACCCCCTGAGCTGAAAGGCTCGAGCTTCTCCGCCCCCACCACTTTGGCCGTGACCAGCTGGGGAAACGCTTCGATGTAGGTGTTGTAAAGCCGAACCGCCTCGTTGTAGCTGCGGCCGGCCCTGACGACCTGGTCCTCGGTTTCCTGCAACTGCGACTGCAAAAGCCGGAATCCGGCGTCGGCCTGTAGCTCCGCGTGACGATCGGCCAGCGCCAACAAGCCGTCCAAACCGTCGCACAGCTCCACGTTCGCGGCTTCCATCTCGCTCAGTTCCCCTGCACGAACAGCACCCGCGAGTCGGGCCCGAGCATCCGCGATCGCCGCAACCAGCTCGTCGTCCACTGACACATAGCCCACCACGGTCTCGACCAGGCTGGGCACCATCTCCGACCGCCGCT
>Ga0209536_100007053_pt1 | contig 17081 bp, 14 predicted proteins | sample DeeMarSeWOR28_12_FD_187461 | JGI IMG/M metagenome (GOLD analysis project Ga0209536, IMG submission 187461) | Marine sediment microbial communities from White Oak River estuary, North Carolina - WOR-2-8_12 (SPAdes) (version 2) | ecosystem: Environmental > Aquatic > Marine > Intertidal zone >... | reverse complement strand
GGATATCCAGCAGCGCTTCGTCGAGGTCCAGCAAAAGGCCGGATTCGTGCCCAATATCTTTCTTACGCTGGCGCGCCGGCCCGAGGAATTCCGCGCCTTCTTCGCCTACCACGACACGCTGATGGAAAAAGAGACCCCGGGCCTCGGCAAGGCCGAGCGCGAAATGATAGTGGTCGCTACCTCGGCGCGCAACCAGTGCCAGTACTGCGTCATCGCGCACGGCGCCATCCTGCGGATTCGCGCGAAGAACCCCTACATCGCCGACCAGATCGCGGCCAATTACCGCAAGGCGGATATTTCCGAGCGCCAGCGCGCCATGCTCGATTTTGCCCTCAAGGTATCGCGGCACGCCGAGAAGGTCAGCGAATCCGACTACGAGCGGCTGCACGAGTTCGGCTTCGACGACGAGGACATCTGGGACATCGGCGCGATCAGCGCCTTCTTCGGCCTGTCCAACCGCATCGTCAACCTGTCGAGCATGCGAACCAACGACGAGTTTTACCTGATGGGCCGGGTGCCGCGGGAAAAAGGTCAATCTGGCGGGTGAATAGGTTACACTTGCGCCAGGTCAGCAATCCAGGAAGCAGTCTGTGAGCGAAACTGAACAACCCCGCATCATCAAGAAGTACCCGAACCGGCGCCTGTACGACACCGAGAAGAGCCAGTACGTGACGCTGCAGCAGATTCGCGAACTGGTGCTCGACGAAGTACCGTTCGTGGTTATCGACCAGAAAACCGAAGAGGACATCACCCGCAGCATCCTGCTGCAAATCATCCTCGAGCAGGAATCCGAGACCAACCCGCTGTTCTCCAACGACAACCTCGAGCGCTTCATCCGCTATTACAATGCCGGCGCGCACACCGGGTTTTCCGACTTCATCGGTAAGAGCATGAGTTTCTTCCAGCAGCAGCAGCGCGAATTCGGCAAGGCCCTGGAGGGCGTCACCGGGCACAACCCGATGGCGTTCTGGACCGATATGACGCAGAAGAACATCGACGCCTGGCGCCAGATGATGGGCCTCGGACCCGAGAAAGACGACTCCGAGAAAAGGTAACATATTGATTCAAATCAATTTTTCCAAAAATCTGACACGCCGTACTTGACAGTAACCCGGTAAACTCCTATTTTGTGCGCTGCAATATAATGCTGCGATGCAGCACCCCCCTTTTCGCAGTCGAGAGAGTCAATATGAGCACACAGAGGATCGCACTCGTCACCGGTGGCACCGGTGGAATCGGAACCGCTATCTGTATCGCACTGGCTGACCAGGGACGCAAGGTCATCGCCGGCTATTTCCCGCCTGAGGCCGAGGCCGCGCTGGCCTGGCAAAAGAAGCACCGCGAAAACGGCTACGACTTCGAAATCGTCGCCTGCGACGTCAGCGACTACGAATCCAGCCAGAAGATGCTGCGCGACGTCGAGAACACCATCGGCGCGGTCGATATCCTGGTCAACTGCGCCGGCATCACGCGCGACAAGACCCTGCGACGGATGACGCCCGAGCAATGGGACGCGGTATTGCGCACCAACCTCGATTCCGCCTTCAACGTGACCCGCCAGGTGGTCGAGAGCATGTCGGCCAAGGGCTTCGGCCGTATCGTCAACATTTCCTCGGTGAACGGCCAGAAAGGGCAGTTCGGACAGGCCAATTATTCCGCCGCCAAGGCCGGGCTGCACGGCTTTACCAAGGCCGTCGCGCAGGAACTCGCGGCCAAGGGCGTCACCGTCAACTCGGTATCGCCCGGATACGTCAAGACCGAGATGACCGACGCGATTCCGGAGGACGTTCGCAACTCGATCATTCAGCAGGTGCCGATGGGACGCATGGCGCTGCCGGACGAAATTGCCTACGTGGTCAGTTTCCTGACCGATGACCGCAACACCTACATGACCGGCGCCAACCTGCCGGTGAACGGCGGCATGTACATGAGCTGATCCGCCTCGCGATCGCGACTAAGAAAAACGGGCCTCGCGCCCGTTTTTTTTATGCCTGTCCGAATGTCTTCGGCAAGCAATTATGTTGCGGTGCACAATAAACTATGCTAACCTGATTTCCTTTTAGAATTTAACGAGTTACTCAAGATGAGCGAAACCAATCCGTGGGCAGACCAATGGCTCAAGGCGCAGCAGCAATTCGTCGACGCCTGGAGCGACATGGCGAAAGCCGGCGCCGGAGGCAACACCAGTCAATCCGATCTGTGGGCACAGAGCTTCGACCTGTGGCGCAAGGCCAGCGGCGCGCAGAGCCAGCCGGATATCAAGCAGGCGATCGACAAGTGCGTCGACATGGGCAGGGAATACTTCGCCATGGCGGAGCAGGTCAGCAAGAGTCTGTCTGCCGGCGCCAACCCCGTCGACGCGATCAACCAGTGGATGGAGCAGCTCAAACAGTCGCTGCAGCAGTTCGGCAGCATGCAGGCCTTCGACGGCGCCGGCATCAATGAATTCATGAAAAACTGGTTCAACCCGGCGAGCTCCTGGCAACAGATGGTTTCCGGGCTGATGCCGATGAATGCCGCGGCCTGGCAAATGCCCGGCATGAACACCTCGGTATTCAACCTCGGCGAAATGGTCGACCCGCTCGGCAGAATCCTCGAAGCTCCCGGGGTCGGTTATTTCCGTGAACCGCAGGAAAAGCAGCAAAAGGGCCTGCAGCTCGTGATCGAGTACAACCGCGCCAACCAGGCTTTCAACAACGCATTCCTGCGCGTGGCGCTCGATTCTATCCAGGGTTTCCAGGCGCGGCTGATGAAAATGGACGCGGAAACCATGCCCAAGTCGCTGCGCGAACTCTACGACCTCTGGGTCGAGATCAGCGAGGAGCATTACGCCGAATTCGCCATGAGCGAGGAATACCAGCAACTGTACGGCGACATGGTCAACCGGCTGATGACAATGCGAAAGCACTACAGCGAAATGACCGACGATCTGCTGCGGGCGATGAACCTGCCGAACACGCGAGAGGTCGATACCATGCAGGAGCGCCTGCAGCAATTGCGCCGCGAAAATTTCCAGCTGAAAAAAGAGATCGGCGAAATCAAGGCGATGCTGCAGCGCGGCGCCGGCAAGGCAGCAGCCGCGCCCGCCCCGGCCGAGCCCGCGGCAGAAAAGCCAGCCGCCGCGCCAGCCGCGAGCAAAGCGAAGGCGCCGGCGAAGAAAGCCGCCGCGCGCAAAACCGTCGCCAAGAAGGCGCCGGCGAAGAAAAAGACCGCCGTAACCAAAGCGAACAGTGGAGCCTGAATCGATGAGTAAGTTCCAGTTTGGATCCGACCAGATGGTCAACGAAGTCGTACAGTTCAACCAGAACCTGAGCAAGGGTATCAAGAACCTGCTCGACGCCGACGAAATCTCATCCGGGGTAACGCCGCGCGAGGAAATCTACGCCGAGGACAAGCTCAAGCTGTACCGCTACCAGCCCTCGACCGGCGTGGTGCAAAACCGCATTCCGACGCTGATCGTCTACGCGCTGGTGAACCGTCCCTACATGACCGACATCCAGGAAAACCGCTCGACCATCCGCGGCCTGCTCGATTCCGGGCAGGACGTATACCTGATCGACTGGGGTTACCCGGATCGAGCCGACAAGTACCTGACCCTGGACGATTACATCAACGGCTACATCGACCGCTGCGTCGACGTCATGCGCGAGCGCCACGGCGTCGACAAGGTCAACATCCTCGGCATTTGCCAGGGCGGCGTGTTCAGCCTTTGCTACACCACCCTGCACCAGGACAAGGTGAAAAACCTGGTCACCATGGTGACGCCGGTCGATTGCAAGACACCGGATAACATGCTGAGCCACTGGGTGCAGAAGATGGATATCGACGCGATCGTCGACGCCATGGGCAACCTGCCCGGTGAAATGCTGAACTGGACCTTCCTCAACCTGAAGCCGTTCCAGCTGATGGGCCAGAAGTATGTATCCATGGTCGATATCATCAGCGACGAAAAGAACGTCAAGAACTTCATGCGCATGGAAAAATGGATCTTCGACAGCCCCGACCAGGCCGGCGAGGCCTTCCGCCAGTTCATCAAGGATTTCTACCAGCAGAACAAGCTGGTCGAAGGCGGCCTGAAGATCGGCGAGCACGAGGTCGATCTGAAAAAGCTGAAGATCCCGGTGCTCAACATTTATGCCGAACAGGATCACCTGGTACCGCCGGCGGCATCGAAGATCCTGCCGAAGCTGATCGGCAGCAAGGACTACACCGAGCTGTCGTTCCCGGGCGGCCACATCGGCATCTATGTCAGCGGCAAGGCGCAGGCGACGGTGACCCCGGCCATCTCCGAGTGGCTCAACCAGCGCAGCTAAACGGCCCGTTTAACCGGGCTACCGTCATCGTATTACCTCTACTACTGTCATCCCGGCGCAAGCCGGGATCCAGTGGCAAGATGATTCCCTTCCATCCTGGACCCGGCTTGCGCCCGATCCGACGCATCGTGGGTGACAACGAGCCTACCCTCGGTATGCCATAAACGATAGGCATCGGCTTCAGCGTTATCTTGCATTCGAAGATCCGATACGGTACCAAGGAGCCTTCCAGCGTACAGGGCGATGAGCAGACATGAGCAAGGTAAGCGTCGAGGCATTCAACAGGATCATTCGCGAAGAGCTGCCGTCGGCGGCGGATTCCGGCGTCTACCTGCGCGAGATCGAACCAGGCAGGGCCGAAATGGTGCTGCCCTACGACGACCATTTCATCCGCCCGGGCGGCACCATCGCCGGTCCTTTCATGATGATGCTGGCCGACGTCTGCATGTACGCCGTGGTGCTGAGCCAGCTGGGCGAAATCAAGCTCGCGGTCACCACCAGCCTGAACATCAACTTCGTGCGCAAGCCCGCCAACAGCGACCTGGTAGCTATCGGCAGCAGTATCAAAATGGGCAAGCGCCTCGCGGTGCTGGAAGTGTCGATTTATAGCAACGAGGACATCGTCGCCCACGCCACCGGCACCTACTCGATCCCGCCCTCGCCGTCCAACTGAATTCGCTTACTGACCCGCAAAAGTGGAGTTTGCGGCCGCCGCACGAATCTCCCGTAATTTTGGATACTCGTCATCAGCAGACATTGATAACCTGTTCGCCAAAGCCCACTATCGGCCAACACCGGTCACTCGGGGCAAGCAGAACAATGGGCTCCTACAAACTAGAGGCTGCCCTTCGCGCGCTCTGGGGGCAAAGCTACTCGACCCGGCCACACCTGCCGTACGAGCGACTTTGACCAACAGCTTTGCTACGACGCCCGCATGCAGGCTGAACCCTGATTCCTGTGCGACTTGAGCCGTCAATTTGCGATGGTAAGACTCCGCCAACAAACCCTCCGGAAGAAAATGCTCAGTATTCAGAGCAGTATAGGGAGGGGGATTCGAACTCCGGCGCACTACACGGTTTTCGGTTAACATTAACGCAAAATCCAGAGCAACCGGATTTTGCCACGGAAAGCCCGGGAGAGAATTTATCGCGCCACAGGTCGTGCGCTTGCATTTCCGCAGCAGGACCCGTTGTCCTAGGATGGAGAGCGGTGAATAGATCCACGACGAGGAGTGCCCATGACAAATAACCTTTTAGTGACTGGCGGCAGCCGCGGCATCGGCCGCGATGTGGCCCTGAAAGCGGCCGAGCGCGGTTACGCTGTCGGCGTTAACTTTACCTCAGCCCGTGCCGAGGCCGAGGAAGTCGTCGCGGCGATCACCAAAAGAGGTGGCAAGGCCTTCGCCATTCAGGCCGATATCTCGGATGTGGCGCAGGTGAAACGCATGTTCGAAATCTTCGATAAGGAGTTCGGTCAGCTCGACGCACTGGTCAACAATGCCGGGGTCGGCTTTACCCAGGGTCCGCTCGAGACGACCATGCCGGAAGACCTGGTGCGCACTTTCGAGGTCAACGTCTTCGGTCTCTTCTATTGCTCGCAGGAAGCGGTCAAACGCATGTCGACCAGGCACGGCGGCAAGGGTGGCTCGATCGTCAATGTCTCCTCCGCGGCGGCACGTACCGGCGGAGTCAACGCGTTCATCGACTACGCGGCTTCGAAGGCGGCGGTCGACCGCATCACCTGTTCGCTCGCCATGGAGGTCGGCGATCAGGGTATACGCGTCAACGCCGTGCGACCCGGTGTTACCGAAACCGATATGATCGAGGAAGCCCGTGTCGCCGATCCGGGTTGGCTGGAGCAGGTGGTGAAGACCATGCCCATGGGCCGCATTGGCCAGGTCGAGGAGATTAGCGCGCCGATCCTGTGGCTGTTGTCCGACGAGGCGTCCTATGTCACCGGTACCCTGATTGACGCTTCGGGCGGACGTGCGATGCCCTAGGCCGTGGAGATATCGAGCGTGGCTGGCCAGTTAGCGGATTATGCGCGAGCTTGATGCAACAGGCTGCCTGTCCGCCTCGAAACAGGTGTCGTCAATTAGGTATACTGTGCGCAGCATCTGGGCTACTCGACACGCCCTCGTTGAATTTATGGGTCGGAGCCGCGCGAAAACCTCAATAATCCGGGTGAAACATGAATGAACTGGTAAATGACCTGATATCACGGCTTCATGATTTCTGGCTGGCGCTGGTCGTTTCCTTGAGTGAACCCTGGATCAGCTACCAGGTTTCGATGATAGCGGTCGCTGTCATCATCGCAAGGTTGCTCAAAACCCGCGTCAAGAACCGTCTTGAAACCCCGGCCAGAAAGATCAGGGGGAAGCCGAGGCTGCTCAGGGTAATCGTCGTCGCACTGCGGCGGGTACACCACGTCCTGTTCATGTTGATGATGGGCATATTGCTTCTGGTGCTGCAGAACCTGACCTTGCCGAGCCGGAGTTTTCTGATTTCCGGCGTTTTCAAACTTAGCCTGGCCTGGGTTTTGATCTCCAGCCTGTCGGCCGTGATTCGCAGCCGCACGATTGCGCGAACGGTGGCCTTCGTCGGCTGGGCTTACGCGTCCCTGCATATATTCGGTATTACCGACAGGGCTGCCGATTTCCTGGATGGCATCGGGCTTGAGATCGGCGACGCAAATATAACGATGCTGTTGATCGTCAAGTTTGTCGTCGTCATGTCGATTACGCTCTGGCTGGGCTTCACCCTGGGCTCGTTTCTCGAGCGGCGTATCCAGAATTCGGAGGAACTGACGCCGTCGCTACGCGTGCTGCTGGGAAAAATAGTCAAGATCGTGCTGGTTGTGATCGCGGTCGTGGTCGCGACGACCGAACTGGGCATAGATCTGACGGCATTTACTATATTTTCCGGGGCGCTCGGTGTTGGTCTGGGTTTTGGTCTGCAAAAGGTTGTTTCCAACTTTATTTCCGGGATTATTATTTTACTCGATCGATCGATTAAACCCGGCGACACTATTTCGCTGGGTGAAACCTTTGGCTGGATCCGCGAGCTTAGTGCGCGTTTTGTATCGGTGGTGACCCGTGATGGTCGCGAACATTTGATTCCGAATGAAGATTTTATCACCCAGAAAGTGATCAACTGGTCTTTTTCGAACGACCTGATTCGCCTGGACGTGCCTTTTGGTGTTTCCTACAAGTCTGATCCCCACGCCGTGAGCGCGATGGCGATCGAAGCGGCGGAGAGCGTGCCGCGCGTCCTGAGCTCGAATAAACCGGTCTGCTGGATGACCGATTTTGGGGATTCGTCGATCGAATTCGTACTGCGTTTCTGGATAAGTGACCCGAAGAACGGCCTGACCAACATCCGTGGCTTGGTGTTGCTGGCGCTGTGGGACACATTCAAGCAGAACAATGTGGAAATTCCGTATCCGCATCGGGAAATCATCATGCGAGATGCTGTTCAGGTAAGGGGACCTGACCCTGTGCTCGATTAAATGCCGGCAGATTCGCCACGAACGGGGTAGGCGATACGTTACTCGATACAGGTAAACGGTGAACTGGTAATCGTGACCCCGGAATTCAGCAAGAGCAAACTCAGTTCATCAGCGGCAATCGGCCGGCCGTTGGCAGCCCTGTACGAATTTGCCGCGAGAAGTCGGGAACATTTCCTGCAATCTTGCCTTTCTCGGTGATATTGCTTCTGCTTCGTAGCTCATCGAAGGGCAGGCTCGTATCGATGGTGCCGCGCTCATAGCCGAGCTGGTCGATATATCCATTCACGACGATGCGCCAGTCGAAGGATTTGCCGGAGGCCACATGTCGTTGGTGCTGGCGGATCACGGTGGTGCAGTTGTTGAGCAACGCGTTGTACCAGCGCGGTTTCTCCACCAGCCGGTTCATTTCTTCGAGGTAGTCGACGAGCAGGGCCCGAGCAACGGGAACCGGCGTCTTCATGCGGTACAGATAGACGTCTTCGCCACGATGATTGGTGCGCACGCCGATCACGTCGCGCTCGTCGGCGACGACATAGTAGAGTTCGAATTGCCGAAAGAAGCCGAGCACGGCGGAGTATTCTTCCCCGACCTCCTTGCGCGTTTCGATCGAGACTGCCAGGTGCTGACCGTCGGCGAACTCCCAGCTTGCGATGGTATGTGCGATCATCGGCGAACCCCAGTAGGACAGAAACATATCGATGCCCCGCAGCTGCGACAAATCGTAGGTCCGGGTTTCCCAGCGTTCGTCGAAGTCGGTCTCGCTGCGGTACTGGAAGTTGCGTACGTTCCTGATCGTGACGAGATCCCCGTCGAAGGTGACGGCGGGCAGCTCGGCGACGTCGGCGAGCCACTCGCGATTGTTGCTCGGCTCGATGGCGAGCCACCACAGCTGCACGAGTACGAACAGGACGAGGAAACCCGCCCACAGCCGCCACACCGGCCGCACCAGAACGAGCAGGGCGATCACGGCCACGACAAATGCCATCGCCAGCGCGCCCGCCCACAGCCTGGATTGCGGGCCGTCGAACCACAGGCAGGCTGCTGCCCAGGCCGTCAGCACGAACAGGCCCGGAATCGAAAGTGCCAGTTTCATATCAAAAATCCTTGCGAGCGCAATTCAAAGGTGCGTATGATGACGTAGCCGACCGGCAGATGAAAAGCAAAAATTCTGTTTCCTGATAGACGGACATCGACGATAAGCGGAAAACGCCCATTTCGCGGCGGCTCGTCAAAGCCGGGAAGCCCCGGGCGGTGCGTACCATGCCGACCCGACCGCAGTGCAACACAAGTCCCTCGAGTCGTTTTTTCGGATGTTTTCTGCAAATCCTGGACGATGACCTGCCATCCCGAATCCACAAGCCACTATTGGCCCACACAAGTCATCGTGCGATACTTGCCTGGCCGAATCAGCAAGGTCAGTAAATGAACAAAAGCATACGATCAGCCATCACCCCGTTTAACCTGGAGAATCCGATCATGTCGCTGCAAGCATACGAGTCCCGTGGCACAGGTAGCCATCGCCGCGAGCCTGGCAATAATTTCGCAGGCTGGCGCGCGGGGTTGGGCATGAGACGCGGAACGAAGCAGTTTCTGACGGGCATCCTGGTGACGCTGACCCTGGCCGGCTGCGCTACTGCGCCGCAGCAGCGAGCGCTCTCCACAAAGTCACCGGCCTACGCCGCGTTGCCGAATGGGCACGATCCGATGAACCCAGATCAGCTTTCACCCCTGTACGCGTCGGTGAAGAAAGGTAGCGAAGACAACCTCACTCGCAGGATAGAACGTGAACGCGGTCACGCGCTCAATATGCTGTCGCTATCGGGCGGTGGTCAGAACGGTGCCTTCGGTGCCGGCTTCCTGCTCGGCTGGCGCGAGAGCGGCCAGCGGCCGGAGTTTGATTTCGTCGGCGGTGTTAGCACCGGCTCGTTACTGGCGACGCACGCGCTGCTAGGCACTCCAGCCGACGATGCGCTGCTCGAAGAGATGTACACGCAGATCACTGCCGAGGACATTTACGAGGGCAGGTCGGTATTTGACATCGTTTCTGGCACTGACTCCCTGAGAGATACCGCGCCGCTGCAAGCGCTCATCGCCAAATACATCACCGCCGAGACCCTGCAGCGAGTAGCTGCCGCCTACGACGACAATCGACTGATGTTTGTCGGCACCACCAACGTTGATTATGGCCAGACCTGGGTGTGGAACATGTCACTGCTTGCCAAGCACGGTGAGCTCGACCTTTACCGCAAGGTGTTGCTCGCCTCCGCGTCGTTCCCTATCGTCTTTCCACCGGTGGAGATCGAGGGCCATCTCTTCGTCGACGGGGCCGCCCGGTCGAATGTGGTCGTTCCTGGTATGGGTGGGACGGAGCGACCTGAGCCGCCTCTTTATGGGCCCGGTAACGTGTACCTGATTTCCAATGGCATGCTGGATCATCCTCCCGAGGCTTTACGCAGGGCTCTTGGTGACGTCGCGGCGACAACGGTTGCTGTGATGATGGACCAGTCGATGCAAACGGCCTTGACGCGATCCTACTTTGGCGCGAAGTTCCTGGGTTACCACTTCAATATGATTGCGATCCCGAGCGATGTCGAGATCGGCAGAGACCCGCTTGCCTTTGATCCAAAACAGATGCGTGCAGCCTTCGACGCGGGGCGTGCGCTCGGGCAACAGCCCAACCCATGGTCGAGCACGCCGCCCAACACAGGGGACGTTCCTGTCTGGGCGATAGAGGCACTAGATAAATCCATGTGACAGGCTACAGGCTGCGTCCGTCGGGTTTGCTCTGCGCGACTAGCCAGCGGGATGGGGCGGGATCGAGTAAGTGCCGGTGGCGTGGGCGACAATGTCCTGGTTGCTGCAGATAGATACTTCGAGCACCGCGAGGCGCTTGCCCATCTTGATGACGCTGCCGACGCCGACCAGATCGGTGTCGGCGGGCTTGCGCACGAAGTTGATGTTCAGGCTGGTGGTCACTGCCAGCTTGATTTCACCGATCTCGCTCAATACCACGGCGTACATGCAGACATCGGCGAGCAGCATCATGAAAGGCCCGGCAATGGTTCCTCCTGGACGAATCAAACTCTCGCTGTAAGGTAGAACCATCTCCGCCCTGCCGCGCTCTATGCTGCGCAGGTAAACGCCGCTAGCCTCGGCGAGCGGCAGTTCGCTGGCGATGATGGCATTGAAGGCGTCGATGCTGATCCTGCTCATGGGGCTGCATTTAATCACAGCGCTGCTGGCTGCGAAAGTAACCACGGGGAAAAGTCTGCCAATGGGTCGATAGCGACTCGATGGCATCGAGCTTTGAGGAAGGTGCAGCCCGGCAGCAGCCTGCTGCCGGGCTATGCAGGTCGCTGGCTAGCTGCGCTTGTTGAGCCACTCGGAAATGGCTGGCGTTACCGTGGCCTGCGCTTTACCGCTCACGTAGATACCGATGTGACCACCGGGGAACGACAGCTCGGTATAATCCTTCGTGCCGACCAGCTTGCCGAGTACCTTCGACGAGGCCGGCGGTACCAGGTGATCCTGTTCAGCGAAAATATTCAGGATCGGCAGCTTCAGATCCTTCAGCTCGACGCTGTGCTCGCCGATCTTGAGGCCTCCCTCGACCAGCTTGTTTTGCTGGTAGAAATCCTTGATAAACTGGCGGAAGGCTTCGCCCGCCTGGTCTGGGCTGTCGAAGATCCACTTTTCCATGCGCATGAAGTTCTTTACGTTTTTCTCGTCGCTGATGATGTCGACCATGGACACGTATTTCTGGCCCATCAACTGGAACGGCTTCAGGTTGAGGAAGGTCCAGTTCAACATTTCGCCGGGCAGGTTACCCATCGCATCGACGATCGCGTCGATGTCCATCTTCTGTACCCAGTGGCTCAGCATGTTGTCGGGCGTCTTGCAGTCCACCGGCGTCACCATGGTGACCAGGTTCTTCACCTTGTCCTGGTGCAGGGTGCTGTAGCACAGGCTGAACACGCCTCCCTGGCAAATGCCGAGGATATTGATCTTGTCGACGCCGTGACGCTTGCGCATCACGTCGACGCAGCGGTCGATGTAACCGTTGATGTAGTCGTCGAGAGTCAGGTACTTGTCGGCGCGATCCGGGTAGCCCCAGTCGATCAGGTAGACGTCCTGGCCGGAATCGAGCAGGCCGCGGATTGTCGAGCGGTTTTCCTGGATATCGGTCATGTAGGGGCGATTCACCAGTGCGTAGACGATCAACGTCGGCACGCGATTCTGCACCACGCCGGTCGACGGCTGGTAGCGGTAAAGCTTGAGCTTGTCCTCTGCGTAGACTTCTTCGCGCGGTGTGACACCCGCCGAAATCTCTTCGGCCTCGAGCAGATTCTTGACGCCCTTGCTCAGGTTCTGGTTGAACTGGACGATCTCTTCGACCACCTGGTCGGATCGAAATGGGATATTACTCATCGAATCAGGCTCCTGTGCTGGCTTTGGTTACGGCGGACTTCTGTTTGGCGACCGTCTTTTTCGCTACCGCCTTTTTAACGGGCGCACTGGCAATGGCTGGCTTTGCGGCCGTTTTCGCTGGCGTAGCGGGCGCCGGTTTGGAACTCGCCTTTGACTTGGCTGGTTCAACGGCTTTCTTGCGTGCAGCCGGCGCGCTTTGCTTGGCTTCCGCAGCGCTTTGCGTGACGGCCGGCGCGCTTTGCCTGGCTGTGGATTTCGGCGTCAGCTGACCGAGCATCGAGCGGATTTCGCCAAGCTCCTTCTTCATCGCGATGTTTTCACGTCGAATCTGTTGCAGGCGCTCCTGCATGGTATCGACTTCGCGCGTGTTTGGCAGGTTCATCGCGAGCAGCAGGTCGTTGGTGATTTCGTTGTAGTGTTTCTTCATGATCATCAGGCGATTGACCATCTCGCCATACAACGACTGATACTCTTCGCTCATCGCGAACTCGGCATAGTGTTCTTCACTGACTTCGACCCACAGGTCGTAGATGGCACGCAAGGATCTGGGCGCCTCGTCAGTGCCGAGTTTCAGCAAACGTGCCTGGAATCCCTGGATCGATTCGAGTGCGACGCGCAGAAAAGCCTGGTTGAAGGCGTTGTTGGCCTCGTGATATTCCAGCGCCAGCTGAATGCCTTTCTGCTGCTTTTCCTGGGGTTCGCGGAAATATCCAACGCCCGGTGCTTCCAGTAGCCTGCCGAGCGGGTCGACCATTTCTCCGAGGTTGAAAGCCGAGGTATTCATCCCGGGCATTTGCCAGGCCGCCTGGTTCATCGGCGTCAGCGCCGACGCCATCTGTTGCCAGGACTGGGTCGGAGAAAACCACTGTTGCATGAAATCGTTGACCCCGCGGCCGTCGAAGCCAGGCATGCCGCTGAACTGTTGCAGCGACTGCTTGAGTTGCTCCATCCACTGGTTGATCGCTTCGATCGGCTGCTTGCCCTGGCTCAGGCTCTTACTGATCTGCTCGGCCATGGTGAAGTATTCCTTGCCCATATCCATGCATTTATTCAACGCCTGTTGAATGTCGGGCTGGGTCTGTGCGCCACTCGCCTTGCGCCACATGTCGAAACTCTGCGCCCACAGGTCGGACTGTCCCGTCGGGTTATTCGAGGCGCCTGACTTGGCCATGTCGGTCCACGCGTCGACGAACTGCTGTTGTGCCTTGAACCATTGCGCGGCCCACGGATTGGATTCGGTCATTGTTGGGTAACTCGTTAATATGTAAAAGGATTTCAGCCTAGCACAGTTTATTGTGCACTGCAACATAAATGATCGGGGGATGCCCGCCGAGGGCAAAAAAAACGGGCCCGAGGCCCGTTTTATTTTGATGCAGGTCCGAGCTGGCGTTTCAGCTCATGTACATGCCGCCGTTTACCGGCAGGTTTGCGCCGGTCATGTAGGTGTTGCGGTCGTCGGTCAGGAAGCTGACGACATAGGCGATTTCATCGGGCAGCGCCATGCGTCCCATGGGTACCTGCTGGATGATGGCATCGCGTACCGCTTCGGGTATGGCATCTGTCATCTCGGTTTTGACGTAGCCGGGTGAGACCGAATTGACCGTCACACCCTTGGTCGCCAGCTCCTGTGCGACGGCCTTGGTGAAGCCGTGCAGGCCGGCCTTGGCCGCCGAGTAGTTGGCCTGACCGAATTGTCCCTTTTGACCGTTCACCGAAGAAATGTTGACGATACGCCCGAAACCCCTGAGCGACATGCTCTCGACCACCTGGCTGGTGACGTTGAAGGCCGAGTCGAGATTGGTACGCAATACCGAATCCCACTGCTCGAGCGTCATTTGACGCAGCGTCTTGTCGCGGGTGATCCCGGCGCAGTTGACCAGGATGTCGACCGCACCGATGGTGTTCTCCACGTCGTGCAGCATTTTTTTGCTGGATTCGTAGTCGCTGACATCGCAGGCGACAATTTCGAATTCGTAGCCATTGGCGCGATGCCTGGTTTGCCAGTCGAGCGCCAGTTCGGCTTCGGGAGGGAAGTAACCCGCGATAACCTTGCGGCCCTGATCGGCCAGCGCGATACAGATTGCGGTACCAATGCCACCGGTACCACCGGTGACCAGAGCGATCTTTTGATTGTTCATGTTATGCCATTATCTGTGTGCGGTGAGGAGGTGCTGCATCGCAGCAAATTATTGCAGTGCACAAAATATTGATTTACACGACCGGTGTCAAGTGCACAGCGCGGGCTTTTCGTAAATGGCTTATAGAACAGCTAGTTATTTGACGTCGGGGTCGTCTTTCTCGGGTCCTAGACCCATCATCTGGCGCCAGGCATCGATGTTTTTCTGCGTCATGTCGGTCCAGAAAGTCATCGGATTGTGGCCCGTTACACCCGCGACAGCCTTGCCGAATTCGCGCTGTTGTTGCTGGAAAAAGCTCATGCTTTTGCCGATATAGTCGGAGAAGCCACTGTGCGCGCCGGCGTCGTAATAGCGGATAAAGCGCTCGAGGTTGTCGTTCGAAAACAGCGGGTTGGTTTCCGATTCCTGCTCGAGGATGATCTGCAGCAGGATGCTGCGGGTTATGTCTTCCTCGCTTTTCTGATCGATGACGATGAACGGCACTTCGTCGAGCACCAGTTCGCGTATCTGTTGCAGGGTTACGTACTGGCTCTTCTCGGTGTCGTACAAACGCCGATTGGGATATTTCTTGATGATGCGGGGTTCTTCTGTGTCGCTCACGGGTGCTTCCTGGATAGCTAATTACGTTAAAGTGTAACCTATTTCCCGCGGGGCACTCTGCCCATCAGGTAAAACTCTTCGTTGGTGCGCATGCTCGACATGTTGACGATACGGTTGGAGAGCCCGAAGAACGCGCTGATTGAGCCGATGTCCCAGATGTCTTCATCGTCGAAGCCGTGTGCATTCAACAGTTGATAGTCCGACTCGTCGACGCTCTCGGCGTGGCGTGACACCTTGAGCGCGTAATCGAGCATCGCGCGCTGGCGCTCGGAGATATCGGCCTTGCGGTAATTGGCGGCCAGCTGGTCGGCGATCAGCGGGTTTTTCGCGCGGATGCGCAGGATCGCGCCGTGCGCGATGACGCAGTACTGGCACTGGTTGCGCGCCGAGGTGGCGACCACGATCATTTCGCGCTCGGCCATGCCGAGGCCGGGGGTTTCCTTGTCCATCAGCGTGTCGTGGTAGGCGAAAAAGGCGCGGAATTCCTCGGGCCGGCGCGCCAGCGTGAGAAAAATATTGGGAATGAATCCAGCCTTCTCAGCGACCGCCTCGATGCGCGCGCGTACGTCCTCAGGCAGGCTGGCGAGGTCCGGAATCGGGAATCGGCTGATCGCGGCTGAATTCATGGTAATCCTCGCAGGGTCATCGGTAGCATTCGGCGCACTCTAATTTTGATGAACCCAGCGGTCAATCCGAATCGTCCCCGTCGCGGCCGTCCGGTTTGAAATACAGCCAGGTCAGCAGACCGATAAACGCGAATACTACGAGGTTGAGAAGTGTATCCAGCAGGTTGCTCATGGCCGTTCCTCGAACTCGCTTTTCAGGGTTTTCAGCAGGCACACGACCAGCAGCAGCATGACCCACACGAAGGGCAGGGCGCCGAGTGCGATGATCGATTTGATTGCCCCGATATTGCCCGACAGGATCATCACGACCCCGAGCGCGCCCAGGATGATGCCCCAGCTCAGCTTGATGCGGGCGCCGGGGTTCAGGTCGCCCCCGGTGGAGAACATCCCGAGCACGAAGGCGGCGCTGACCACGCTGGTAACGATGAACAGGAATGCCGCAACCACCACCAGCAGGATCGTCAGCCACGACAGTGGAAGATTATCGAGCATGAAAAATGTGACCGAGCTGACGCTGTTGCGCACGACCTCCATCAATTCGGCGTTGCCGCCAAGCACCCCGTTGAACCCGGCGCTGCCGAACACGCCGAACCACAGGATGGAGAACAGCGTCGGGCCCAGGATTACGCCAAGGATGAATTCGCGAATGGTGCGGCCACGCGAAATGCGCGCGATGAACACGCCGACAAAGGGCGCCCAGGCAATCCACCAAACCATGTAGGTCAGCGTCCAGGAAGCGAACCAGTCGTTGATGTGTTGGTCGAGAAAGGTATAGGTGCGAAAGCCCTGCATCAGCGCGCCGCTGAAATACTCGCCGAGACCCTGCACGATACCGCCCATGATGTAATGCGTAGGCCCGGCGATCAGCACGTACAGCATCAGCGCCGCGGCGACCGCCATTGCGGCATTGGACAGCTTCGCCATGCCGCTGCTGAGGTCGACTACCAGCGGTGGGAAATAGGCGAGGCAAAGCGCCGCGAACACCGCCGCGGTCACGCCCATGCCGGTCTTGCCCAGGCCGAACAGGGCATCGATGCCGTCCTGTACCTGGAATACACCCATCGCGATCGATCCGCCGACGCCGATGGCGATTGCCACGATGGCCATGAGGTCGCTGAGCCAGCTAACCGACCGGGTAAGCCGGTTGTGGCCGAAAGTCGCCAGGATGGGCGCTCCGATCAGAGCGGGCACGCCTCGACGAAAACCGAAATAGGCGAATACGAGCCCGGTGAGCGCATAAATCGCCCAGGCGTGCAGGCCCCAGTGGAAATTGGTGACGAACAGGGCATAGCTCGCCGCTTTTCCGGGATTTTCATAGCGGCTGATCAAATCGAAGTGGGTGAGCGGCTCGGCGCTGCCCCAGAACAGCAGGCCGACGCCCATGCCGGCGGCGAACAGCATGGTTAGCCAGGAAACGGTTGAAAACTCCGGCCGATCGTCGTCGGCGCCGAGGCGAATCGAACCGTAGC
>Ga0209536_100007052_pt1 | contig 17081 bp, 18 predicted proteins | sample DeeMarSeWOR28_12_FD_187461 | JGI IMG/M metagenome (GOLD analysis project Ga0209536, IMG submission 187461) | Marine sediment microbial communities from White Oak River estuary, North Carolina - WOR-2-8_12 (SPAdes) (version 2) | ecosystem: Environmental > Aquatic > Marine > Intertidal zone >... | reverse complement strand
TCTGGTGTCAATTCTGGTACCGAAACTCATCTCAATATCATATAACTGGATTTTAATTCCGAATGGGGTAGCCGGAATGCTATCTTTAGAGGTGAATAGTCAGTATTGGGGTTAAGCTAGAATCGTTAAGATTGAATGCGTATTCTGTACTCTTGGAACTAACGGCCGAGCTATCATGACCCGAGGTTTCGAGCTGGAACACAAAGGACGGGGTGATTTACTCGGCAGGGGTGTTTACCTGGCTCCGACGGTTGCGGTCGCTCCAGCGAGCTGTTAGCCGGAGCGCTGATCCAGGAGCGACCTTCAAGAGGGCCCCACCTGTCGCCTAAAACTCTCTGTGTCGATGATCGCCCATAGCTCCTTACATTTGCCATCCTGTAGGTGCATGAAAATGACTTGATCGATCTTGAACTCCTGACCCTCGCCCGTAATCCCGGCAAATTGACCCTGAAGGCTGCCTGATAGCTCAACCCGCGCCGCCAGCGTAGAGCCCTCGCACACTACCTCTTGAACTTCGTGGCGTAGACCGGGCATTGCGTTCCTGGCCTTGCGCCAAGTTTCCTTCTCATGATCTATGCCGATGGCTGTGGTCCCACCAGGGTCATGGAGCACGACATCATCATGCAGGAATCGGCCCAGCGCGTTCAAATTACCACCGTCCCCAGCGGCCAGATATCCGCGTACGAAGGATTCCCAATCACACATCAGCTTCTTCCTGGGATGAGGAACTATTTAGGCTCAACATCACTACTTTCTACCTGGTAAAGAAACGAGCGCATACAGCTCAATTATTGACCTGATTCCACGTGTAATAAGTCTCGATGAATCAACTATCCTAAATATCCAGAAATGGATAACTTTCGAGCGGTTGCACTTTCTTCGCCCACCTCATGCCAATGGGGAGACAGACAGATATTCACTTGTCAGTGCCCTGACCTCAATAGCTCAAAGGAGTGTGGGGCCTTCTGGCCTTTAAATGGGCAGGGCAAAAGTCTCCGCTTTCTAGTGCCGCGATCTTTAACCTCTGAAACGCCGCCTGCTTATCGGTTGGTTCTTGACCACTTAGTTCAACCAGGCGTAGCCTCATAGGTCCCTCTATTTGGGCCAGCTCCCGGCGAGCTTCTTCGCGATACCAGGCATTGCGATTCCGAACGGCCACCTCGACGAACCCAGCTGCCTTTAAATTTTTGGCGGCCTCCTTCAAGCTTATCAAGTTAAAGCCAACCGGGCCGCCTGCAACCAACTGTCTCAAAGCGTCTGATTCTGGCCCATCTCCTTTCAGCCAATCGCTGGCTACAAACCAACCCCCTGGCTTCAATACCCTTAGGATTTCCGCATAGACAGCCTCCTTGTCGTCGATTTCAATCAAGGCCTCTTTACTAAACACGACGTCAAACGAACTGTCTTCTAAAGGGAATGGACCCGGTTGTACTAACTTGAAAGATATCGAGTTTCGCAACCCGGCCGTTTCGGCCGTCTGTTGGGCCCATTTGAACACATTTTGTTCGATATCAATTCCCAAAACAGTTCTATCCCCGTGCGTTTTAACCAACTCCAGGGATGGCCCGCCAATTCCGCATCCGACATCCAGAACGGCCTTACCGGTTATGTCAACATCTTCTACTATTTGGGCTACTTCTTCTGGACCACCAGGTGAGAAAAACCCTGTTCCCCAGATGAGCTGGGCATGTTTGATCCGTTTATCAGTATAATGTTCTTGATGAGCTGGCAATTCATCCATTGATCACGCCCCTAAATCACAAAAACCGGACTCGAACCGCAAGCCGAGAGCAGCTCAGCCCCTTACGGATGTGAATCGCACTTGCAGTTCGCCTAGTCGCTAGCCGGCGAACATGCATAGCGGTAAGCCAGAACCACATTACGGCCATGGCTATGGGGAAATATGTTCTTCACTGGCTGTAACCAGAGATGCTTCGGCTGTTGCCTTTGGATCTTCAGCGCGGTCGGCAATCTGCTTAGCAACATGGGCGGCGTCTCTTTCAAACCCATGGATCTCCGCTTTTGTGTGCACCAATGTCTCAGGCAGGTGCCCATTATTAGGGAAACCTATGGATTTTGCTTGCTTCAGAATGAGATCGTTTGCTCAAACGGACATGCTTGGAGCACGGTTCACATCCGTTGGGACATCAACCGTGCAAGCAAGAAGGATCTATTCCTCGCCACCTCTGGTGGGAGTATTTAACATTGAGGCTGACGTGCACCAAAAAGGGGAAGTGTGGGCGCGAAGGGACTCGAACCCCAAGCTGAGTCCTCTCAGCCCCTCTCGGATGTGAACCCGGCGAACCGGGATCGCGTTCGTGATGTCATTCTACTCGTGGTAGAATAATTTAACAATTAGCGTTTCTAAAAGGAACCGAGGTGTGATCTACAGCACTCCGGCAAATCAGCCTCTAAATATAAAAAGGAATTGTAGCCCGTTAGTTTCCAGCTATCAAAATAACGATCATAAATTTGCTATTGTTAAAGCCCCAGTTACCCAAATCCTAACCTTGCTGGTTTCGTTATTCCTGGAATGGCTTTATGATGTCGCGGTTGCTTCGTGGATTTTGAGTTCCGGAATGTATTGAAAATCTTTCACGTTTAGTGTAAAAAGCGAAAATTCATGATCGAGGGCGGTCGCGGCAATCAGTATGTCCGGTATGCCAGGTCTATGGCTAAGTGCGTATGTTTCCATCAGTCCGAGGAATCGAAGAGAGATATCCCTGGTAACCGGTATTTGATGCATGAGTGCTAGGTGATTTTTGATTTCCGTCAGCTCAGACTTATTAAGCGCGCCATAATACAGTTCGGCGACGGTGATAACGCTAATAGCCAAGTTACTGAGTCCAATTAGTCGTAAGTCGGCCGTGATCCGAGGGTTATTCTTATAAAACTCGATGAGAACGTTCGTGTCGCAGAGGATCATTATGACTGCCGGGGCCAGGCTTGTTGCCGCAGCGATTCCTGTGTGATGTCGCGACCTTGCCAGATACCAGCCATGGCAAAGAAATCGGCCTCAGATTCCTTTGTGACTGTATGGTCTACCACCTCTACGACGTCGATGAAGTCCAGGGAGCGTAAGAGCCGCAAAAGCAATTCAGCTTTCTCTTTGTTGTTGATGTAAATCGTTATCTGTTCCATTCTTTCTGCCTCTTGCGACATTATGGTAGCCAAAGCGCATGTCGTCAATTTTCATGATGGTCTATACAGAAAATTATAGCAGATGTTGTGGTAGATCAGGTGAATGGTCGAATTTTTCAACGCTAAATCTTAGAAAATAGGGATCCCTCGCTGACGAATTCCCGTCTATCCGTGCTGTCAGCAATCTTCTATTTGGGTTAAATTGCTTATTACAAGACCAATATTAACGAAAAACACCCTGGTTTCGGAATCAGAGTGCTGTATATGGGCACGGACAGGCTCGAACCCACGACCTCACGGATGTGAACCCGGCGAACGGAGATTCCGTCCGTAATGTCATTCTACTCGTGGTAGAATCCATTAACAATTAGCTGTTATGTTAAGAACCGTAGGGTCTGATTTGCAGCGTTATTGTAAATGAGCCTCCATGACTCTACCGATAGTCTTTGCGATATTCTACAGCCACCAAACCAGGTGTCAATTCCGGTGTAAGAACTCATCTCAACATCAAGTAACCGAGCTCTAATTTCCGGATGCGTTTCCGGAAGACTGCTCCTAAAGGTAGAAACTCAGAAGATCCTCGATGAAAAGACTTCGTAATGCTTGAGGGCCTCACATCGACTTCGTTTTGGATTGACTTCATACGCGATATGCTGATTCCTGCCTATCACCTTTGCAATGCCATGCTTGGCGTTTCGGTATGAACTAATTCTATCCAGCTTGGCTATCAGAAGAATAGCCGATAACAAGAAACCACAACGCATGATATGCGACTCAAGTAGGCAACCACCGTCGGCAGACTCAACGCCTCTACTTCAGCATGGAATCGTCGTATGAACTCTGCCAACCAGGAACGACTATGTTTGGAATCCCATTACCATTGCCCCTGGCATTTGTGCTCTAAAAAGAGGATAATTTGCTCGGAAAAACGCATCATATCAGACAAATTGTCAGGATACCATCGAGAGTCATGAGTATCGTCGAAAACAGGCAAACAGGAAAAAGAAATAGAGAACTACACGCCGTAACTGAGGTGGCAAAAACGTTGACCATGCATCTCGATTTGCACAAACTGCTTGATGCCGTGATGAATAAGATCGATGATGTCCTGGATCCGGCCGAGTTCGGCGTGATCTTGCTATGGGATCCGACCCAGGGCACGTTTCGGCCGCAGGCTTCGTGTGGCTCAGGCTTAATCGATCCGAATGCCTTGCATGAAATAGAAATGCACGAGAATGAGTCGATCACAGGTGAAGTATTTCTGGCAAATCAAGCTCGCCTTTGGAGTAACGAAGTAGATGTAGCTAGAACACAAGCAAATCTGCAGAAGGGAAACCAGGACTTGATGTTGCGAGCGTTTGGTTCAATTCGTCCTAAAAGTATCGTCGGTGCTCCCCTCAGTGTTTTAGAGAACAAGTATGGCGTGCTGATTCTGGGAACGCTGAGAGGGAACGTAGTTTTTAAAAATGAGGATGTCCCTTTCGTCCAAACACTAGCCGATCTTATTGCCCTGGCGATTGATCGTTCCAGGTTTGAGGACAAGGCAGCTTCTATTGAAGCTACAAAGCAGGCAGAACGAATACGAGCAGAATCAATGGCGACTCTATCCCATGAAATACGTACGCCGCTGGCGGCAATTAAAGGCTATTCAACCGCCTTGCTGTTGGATGAAGTCGAATGGCCTCGGGAAAAACAAAGGGAGTTTCTAAGCCTGATCGATGAGGAATGCGATAACCTGCAAACTATGATAAGTGATATTCTCGATTCATCGCTAATCGATGTTGGTCAATTGAGCTTCGCCATTGAGCCCGTACGAATTGAATACTTGTCTCGAGAAGTTGCGTTGGAGATTCAGCGTAGGACAATTGATCACAAGCTGGTTGTTGACTTTCCGAGCGACTTCCCCATAGTGGAGGTGGACACGTACCGAATCAAACAGGTGATTCGAAATATCCTTGACAATTCGATCAAGTACTCTCCAGAAGGTGGGTTAATTGTGATACGAGGTGAAGTTCGTCCTTTCGATGTGGTAATCAGCATCGCAGATCAGGGTGTTGGAATTTCGCCAGAGGATCTAATCCCCCTCTTCGAAAAGTATTTTCGGGTTAAAGATGCCACTGGATATCATGTCCCTGGGACAGGGCTTGGACTTCCTGTTGCCCGCGCCATTGTGGAGATCCATGGTGGTCGGATTTGGGCAAATAGTAAGGTAGGGGAAGGAACAACATTGTATTTTTCAATTCCATTACCAGAGCCTAAAGAAGAATTCGAATAACCAGATCGGTAAACTTACCGAAAATTGAATACAACAAAGAAACAGCAATCTATGAATCAATATCGTATCCTCGTTGTCGATGATGAACCGAAACTTGTCCGCTTGGCCTATGAGGTATTAACGGCAACAGGCTATGAAGTCATCACGGCTAGCAGCGGCCGCGAGGCTATAGAGATGGTGGCTTTAGAACAACCGGATTTGGTCCTCTTAGATATTGTCCTGAAAGATAATGTCGATGGGTATCAGGTGTCGCAACAAGTGCGGGAGTTCTCCAATGTACCGATAATCATGCTGACGGCCAAGGCCCGAGAATCGGATGTTTTGGAAGGATTTGACTCGGGTGCCGATGATTACATAACCAAACCTTTTAGTGCCAAGGAACTCCTGGCGCGAGTTCAAGCAGTATTGAACCGATCAATTAGCGAAGCTTCCGGAGAGACACAAATGCAGGTTTCCTGTGGTCCACTGCTTATTGACCTAGCTCGCAGGAGAGTGACTTGGAACGGTGAGGAAATCCACCTGACCAAAACAGAGTACGCGTTATTATACGAGTTGATAAGTCATCGAAACCGGGTCATTCTGCATGAGCAGCTTTTGTCGGCCGTTTGGGGACCTGAATACAGGGACGACATCGACTACCTACGAGCCTATATTCGTCATCTCCGTCGAAAACTAGAAGCAGATCCGGCAAATCCCCGATTAATCGTGACCAGTCCAGGGGTAGGATACATGCTAGAGTGTCCTGACTAGAGCTAAGCAGTCAAGCCTGCTAGTAACTTTCCACATACTAACTGAATAAGTCGCTGACACGGCCAGAGGCCGTGTTTTTTCATGCGATTTTCATACGACTACGCTTGGATTCTATGAGTTTTTAATGCGTTTTATGCTAGCCTGAGGACGATGCTTTTCATGGCTTCCAGACTCCGAGAGGGTTGCCATTTCCCGATATCACAAAGTGAGGAGGAAAACAATGTTATCCGATGTCTCAAAAGTCAATATGCAAGTCATTGCGACCGCAGAAGAAGTAACAGACATTCAACAGCGTGTTAAAAATATTTGTGATGATGCGATCAAATATGCTGTTTCGAAGCTTCCAGCTGCTAGGCAAGACGACGATCTTTTGACACTTAGTCAGAGAAAGGATTTTCTGCCCCATCTTAAGTGCGGTTTGGCCAAGGGCGTAGGGGACTTATTGACCGAGAAAGATGTACAAGTCAAGGAAGTGTACTTGTTTGAACCTGATGCCAATCCGGACCTCGAGTCAGGCGTCTTCGATGACCTTGACGCGACTGTACACCTTTTGTTACTGGTGGGAACATCTTCGGCGGCACTCGAATCGCTTATCACTGCCCTTGATAGGACCCTTACCCAAAGCCTAAAGGAATCAAAGATTCCCGTTTACGCAAAGTACCGGACGGTGCTGGATATTGTCCCGATAACCAATGAAGATGTCAGATTGCGGCGAGGATTTGCCACACTTTTATCCTCGATATTCACGCCGCCAATCCGGGTTTGCTAGGCTGCTAGCTTTTCTTTTCATGGTAGGAAACCCGTATGGACGCAAGGGTGAGTGATCTATACACAATAATCAAAAGTGAGGCAGCAAGCAAGGGAGCACTGATAGACATCCTTGAAAAGATTCAAGGGCGCTATCGATACCTGCCCCCTGAGGCGTTGCTGTTAGCCAGTGCCTGGCTAGATATACCGCTTTCGCGGATCTACTCGGTAGCCACGTTCTACAACGCCTTTAGCTTGGTTCCAAAAGGAAAGCACTGTATAAGCGTTTGCATGGGCACAGCCTGTCACGTTCGCGGCAGCCCGCGCATCCTAGACCGGCTCAAGACCCAATTGGGCATCGAAGCTGGCGAAACGACAAGGAATTGTTTATTCACACTAGAGACGGTCAATTGCCTGGGGGCATGCGCTCTGGGACCTATCATCGTGGCCGATGGAGAATACGCCGGGCAAATGACCCTCCAAAGAACCGACCGGTTGCTCAAGCACTTGAAGAGGACGGATGCAAGCCATGGTTGAATCTGGGATTAGCTCCACTCTAGAAGCGATTGCGGAACATCCGAAGGAATTTGTTCCAACAATAATAACGGCTGCTTGCGTGACCATTTGCGGGGGTACCGGATGTCGAGTCTACGGGAGCGAGGATGTCTGCCAGGCTTTTCGAAGGGAGTTATCGCGGCTAAACCTTGATGGCAAAGTGGATATTTCAGTCAAGACAACCGGCTGTCATGGGTTCTGTGAGCAAGGTCCTCTGGTTGTTATTCGGCCCCAGGAGATCATGTACGCTCACGTACGTCCAAAGGACGTATCTGAGATCATAACCAAAACCATATTTGGTGATGAGGTAGTCGAGCGGCTTCTGTACACCGACCCACATACTGGCAAAGCGATCCTAAAAGAAACCGAGGTGCCTTTCTACAAACACCAGAAACGAGTCATACTCGACCTAAATGGGCTCATTGATCCTTTCGATATCGATGAATACATTGAAGCAGGCGGTTATAATGCCCTTGAAATTGTCCTTAACGAGAGGTCGCCTGAAGAAGTTATCGACGAAATAAAGCACTCTGGTCTTCGGGGGCGGGGCGGGGCCGGCTTTCCCACCGGAATAAAGTGGGAATTATGTCGTCGACAACCTGATCATGTCAAGTACATCATTTGCAACGCAGACGAGGGCGACCCAGGCGCTTATATGGATCGCTCCATCATGGAAGGCAACCCCCACCGCGTTTTGGAAGGCATGATCATCGGTGCCTACGCCATCGGTGCCCGGCAAGGCTATGTCTACATACGAAACGAATATCCCCTGGCGGTTAGTCACCTTCGGCAAGCTATGGACCAAGCCCGCGATCGTGGTTTCCTTGGTAAAAACATTCTGAATAGCGGCTTCGACTTGAACATCAGCATAAAGCTTGGTAGCGGTGCTTTTGTGTGCGGGGAAGAAACGGCATTGATGGCTTCAATCGAAGGTAGAATCGGTGAACCGCGACCCCGTCCGCCATATCCCTCAGAATCAGGTCTTTGGGGCCATCCGACCAATATCAACAATGTGAAGAGCTGGGCTTCGATTCCGATTATTATCAAACGTGGGGCAGATTGGTTCGCCAAAATTGGCACTGAGCATAGCAAAGGCACAATGATCTTTTCTCTCGTAGGCAACATTTGCAATACGGGATTAGTGGAAGTGCCACTTGGCATCTCCATGAGAGAATTAATCTTCGACATTGGTGGTGGGATCCCAAACGGGAAGCGCTTCAAAGCAGCACAAGTCGGTGGACCGTCTGGAGGATGCATTCCAGCCGAGTGCCTGGATGTCAAAATTGATTATGATTCGCTGACTTCTTTGGGTGCCATCATGGGTTCCGGAGGCCTTGTCGTTGCCGACGAAGATACCTGCATGGTTGATTTTGCTCGCTACTTCATGGATTTCACACAGGAAGAATCTTGCGGTAAGTGCGTGCCGTGTCGTGTGGGCACGAAGGCGATGCTGGCTACCCTTGAGCGCATTTGTGCAGGCCAAGGTCGGGCTGGTGATATCGAATATCTGGAAGAGCTAGGTCAAGAGATCAAGAAATCTTCGCTGTGTGGTCTAGGACAGACGGCGCCAAATCCCGTTCTGTCGACCTTGAGATATTTTCGTGACGAGTATGAAGCCCACATCTACGCTGACACGTGCCCTGCCAAAGTATGTAAAGGGCTGATCACCTACTCGGTGATTCCCCAAAAATGTACTGGCTGCATGGTGTGCTTGCGCAATTGTCCAGTGAGTGCCATCAGCGGTGCCAAAAAAGAGATCCATTTCATTGATGCAGACAAGTGTAATCGCTGTGGGACTTGCATGAGCTTGTGCAAGTTTGATGCCATCGTTGTGAACTAACCATGATCCGACTAACCATAAACGGTACCGATTTTGCAGTAGCCGAAGGACGAACAATTCTCGAGGTTTGCCGAGAGAACGGCATCGATGTGCCGACGCTATGTTACCATCCGGCTTTGAAACCATACGGGGCTTGTCGGCTCTGTGTTGTGGAGATCCTGGGAGATCAACGCCCTTCAAGACTTGTGGCTTCCTGTACGTATCCATGCCAGGAAGGCATACGAGTCAAGACGCATAGCCGAGTGGTTATAAAAAACCGGCGTCTGACAGCGGAACTGCTTTTAGCCGGTGCTTATGAAACTCCGGATATAGTCGCTTTAGCGACCGAGCTTGGTGTAAAGGAACCACGTTATAAACTGCCGAAAGCAGATTCTTGTGTGCTTTGCGGGCTCTGTGTCAGAGCTTGCCATGAGATCGTTGGTATCAGTGCAATTAGCATGACTAACCGCGGCATAAGCAAGCAAGTTAGCACACCTTATTCAGGGGCTTCTGCCAGTTGCATCGCTTGCGGTACATGCGTTCTACTTTGCCCTACCGGCCGACTGAGTCTTAGCGATGTAAGTGGACCCCATCTCACCAAACATTCATTTACGCATTACCGACCATTTTATTGTCAATTATGCGATGACACAGCTCAAATTCCATCGAATGGAAGAAGCGGCACTGGATAGCATTATGGACGAAGAGAGTATCCCACGAGTAGGGGTGATAGTATGTGGGTGTGGGAGCGAAATCGACTCGGTCCTGGCTATCGACGATCTTCTCCAGCAAATAAACTCCTTGCCGGGTGTGGTTTATACCGCCACCAGACCCTTCCCGTGCAGCAAAGATGGACGGCAAAGCTTACGGCAAGCCATAAAGCGACAGGATTTAGAAAGGTTGGTAATTGCTGGTTGTACACCCCGATTAATTGAGAGTCTATTCAGAAAAACAGCTGAGAACGCTGGGTTGCACCCGAGTTACGTTTCCATAGCTAATATCCGTGAGCAGTGCATCTATGCCCACGCCGATCAGCCCAGATCAGCTCAACGTAAGGCCTTTGACTTGATTGCCATGGCTGTGCACAAAACGATCTGCATCACACCGGCTCGTCACTATTCAAGCAAAATCAATCAGTCGGCCATGGTCGTTGGCCGGGGACTATCCGGGCTAACAGCGGCCTTGACTCTAGCCAATAACGACATTGACGTGATTTTGGTCGATCGAGCCGACTTCTTAAATGAACCACCATCGCCATTTCAAGCTCGGGAAGACAACCTGCACGCCCGACAAATTGAATCTGTCTTGACTCACAATCGTATTAGATACCTGACGTGCTCTCAAGTGACCGATGTAAGCGGTACCCCCGGCGACTATCTCGTGACCGTTTCGCAAAACGGCCAAGCCACGCCCTACGAGGTAGGTGCTGTGGTCCTAACTGGCGATGAAGAAGTCGCTGTAGCAGACCCAAGAACCGGCAATCTGCAAGATGTTCTCTGCGATCAGGGTATTGCGCTGTCACCCTATCAACCTGATGCTTACCTGGATAAGTTAGCAGTTCTATTCCACCTACCTCAAGACCAGGATGGCTATCTGTTAGAGCCTCGGGTCCGTCTATACCCAGAAGCAGTGGTGAATGATGGGGTATTTGCTGTTGGTTCTGCCCACCGGCCGGCTGAAATGGAAGAATTGCTCCTTCAAACCTATGTATCTTGCGGCCGGATTATGAGCTTCCTGAAGCGGGAGTCCATAGACAAACTGGCGCCAGTCGCGGAGATCGATCAGGCATTGTGTACCGGTTGTGGAAACTGCATCAAAGTGTGCCCAACGCATAGCATCGACATGATCCAGGGACAGTCCAACCTATCACTCGCCAGCGTTGACTGGGCTCGCTGTATCGGCTGTGGCAACTGCGTTACGGCCTGTACGGCAAAAGCAATACGCTTACCTGAATGGGATGATCTTACATTGCTAAACCAGATTTCATCTGCTTTTGGCAACGGTTACGGGCCGGAATCAACTCCTGAGTGCTTTGATAATGCACCCGGGATATTGGCGTTGGCCTGTGACTGGAGTGCCTATGCAGCGGCCGATCTAGCCGGAATCCGAGGACTGCCCTACCCACCAAGTGTTCGACTTATTCGATTAAACTGTTCGGCTCGATTCGATCCCAATATGGCACTTTGGGCACTGTTAAATGGGATTGACGGCGTAGCCCTAGGCGTTTGCAGTCTGGGCGATTGTCACTATGGGCATGGAAATCTTTGGGCTAGGCAACGAGTGATAAGCCTGAAGCAGCAATTAGCCGATCGTGGTATCGATCCACATCGTATTCGGCTATTCATGCTTTCCGGTGATGACGCAGGGCAATTTGCATCGGAGATGACTGAATTTGCCCAAGAACTCAGATATTTGAAAGACACTTTCAAGATACCTAAATACCAGAAGCAAGCTGCCGGATAAGGCGGGCGGCTACCGAAATGTCTCCATGGAGGCTTGCATGTCAAAACGATTGGAAACTGAAGTCTGGCCCCAAGAATTGTGTGCTGGTTGCGGCTTGTGTGTAGCGGCCTGCTCAAAACAGGTGCTCCGTTGGAATGGCAACGGTCAGCCATTTCGGGACACAATCATCAAGACAGTCGGATACACAAAGGTTGCGCTAGACAGCTGTACGTTTTGCGATGAGTTGTGTGCCGAGGTGTGTCCCAGATTGGTTCACTGGACGCCGATTGACGCCCGAGTAGTTGTTGCCGCTCATGCTCGTAGACCCTTTCAATCTGGTGCACCGAACGATGTGATCAAAAGCATCTTAGCTGCCGGGTTGGTCAGCGGTTTATTAGATGGTGTTGTCACACTCGATGTCGAACCTTGGAGCTTGAAACCAATCGCCTGTGTCGTTGATAGCGTCGAAGACATCTTATCAGGCATTGGCCCGCAGTACCTATGGGCACCTGTCCTGGATGTCTTGAATGAGGCGGTTTTTGTAAGACGCATGGAAAAGCTGGCCATCGTTGGCACGCCTTGCATAGCCCAAGCGATCCGTAGGCTCAAGGAAACGGATAACCCCCGGCTGAAATATTACCGGGAATCGGTTGCTCTTAGCATCGCGCTATTTTGCACCGGCATCTACCTGCCAGAACTCATAGATGAACTACTGCTCCGGAAATATGAGATTTGGCCAGAGCATGTCAGGCGGCTCGAGGTCTCAAAAGACGAGCGATGGCTTCGGGTGATTCTATGGGACGGCGCCGAGCGGCGCATTGCCCGCCAGGAGGCTGAACCGTATACGCGGGCTGGCTGTGCTAGCTGTACAGATTATCTGGGTGAATCGGCTGATCTGGCTGTTGGCCAACTGGCTGCCGCTGACGACGCCTCAACGTTGCTTATTAGAACTCGAACGGGCGATGTATTCGTCCGAAATGCAACGCTCATGAATCTACTTGAGACTGATGGAGACGTTGACACGGACGCACTCCTTGCTGCCACTCATGAAAAGAAAAAACGGAGTCGTGCTCATGCATTGAAGGAAACCCAGGTACTCATACTGGATGCGTTGGCCGATCCTGGCAAACGTGATGAAGCGATTCAAAACTTTATCCGTCTCTATCGAATGCCGGCCCGTTCAAATAAGAAACAGCTGGTCTTGGACGGCTGCACTGGCTGTTAGTTGGTTCAAGAGGCAAATATGAACGCTATCGATGCTAAAGAAATGGATATCAGACAGCTCAATTCGCTCCTACGCGAAAGTGTGAATGGCAGTCGGGTTGCTGTCAAGAATGCCAGCCACATTCATGGATTAGGAGGTGGTCTCAAGCACGGTGAAGTCCTTGTCCAGAGCCATGCCGGCGACTATCTGGCGGTGCTTAACGACGGCGCGAGTATTAAGGTATTCCAAGATGTTGGCAATTACGTTGCCGACAATATGACCCGCGGAGAGGTCATCATTAAGGGCGATGCCGGTTATGGGGCCGCCCAGTACTGTTACGGGGGGTCGGTCGTTATCTATGGCAATGCCGGTGACTTCACGGCAACCATGAATAAAGGTGCCACGATCATCGTTGCGGGAAATGTTGGAGATGAAGTCGGTACTTACATGCTCAATGGTGACTTGATCGTCATTGGAAATGCTGGGAAAAACTTTGCCAACTATCTCATCAGAGGGAGCGTCTATATTGCCGGTGAGTGGGAGAGTCTGGGGCACAATACCGAAGTTGTTGCCCTTGACAACAAGGATGGAGATAAGCTCCGTTCGCTGTTTGAGGCATACGAAATTGCAGCAGATCCTGCTGTTTTCAAGAAAGTCGTGGCTGCTTCACCAAAGCCGTTCTATAAGTAGGAGGAAATCATGAGCGTTGTTGGCGCTTTCTGTGTAAGTGTAAACCGACAGGTCTGCTTAAACGCTCTGATGCCAGGGAAGTGCGCCACATGTGCGGAAGTCTGCCCCCATGGAGTTTATGCCCTGGATCCGGCAACAGGTCAGGTGCATATCCAAAATTATAATGCCTGCGTTGGTTGCCGTATCTGTGCCGAATTTTGTCCTGTCAACGCTATCCGTATTAACCCGGCCGAGTCCGAATACATTAGTCGGCATCCCTGGACCCTTGGCGCGGTTGAGGAGATCCACCATAAAGCGCAGACAGGCGAGTACTTGCTCCGAGGTTTCGGTACCCAAGGGCCTACCCCCAATTTCGACATGATCACCGTCGTGCCAAGCCAGATTGCCAGCCAAGAGCCTCGAGACAAGTATCGCGAAGAGTGTGATTTAGAAGTGGTTATTGGCGAGGACACTTGCGAAGAACCCATTCGTCTGAAATTACCCTTTGTTTGGCCAGGAATGTCTTTTGGCGCCCTGAGTAAAGAGGCCAAGATGGCCTTGGCAATCGGGGCAGCCATGACCGGGATCGCTACCAACACGGGCGAGGGTGGCCTATTGCCGGAGGAAACCTGGCTCGCCAGGGGATTTGATGATGAGGCTTTCGACTGCCAACGTTGGCGCCCAGGCGGTTACCTATTTGTCCAATGGTCAACCGGGCGCTGGGGTGTATCGGCCGATTATTTGCGGCGCAGCGATGGCGTGGAGATCAAGATCGGTCAGGGAGCCAAACCAGGTATGGGGGGGCATTTGTTGGGCGCTAAAGTTAATGAAGAAGTGGCGCGTGTAAGGGGCATACCGGCCGGCTCCGATGCACTCAGCCCCTGCCGCTATTACGATGTGCAATCGCTGGAGGACATGAAGCACATGGTAACCTTCTTGCGGGATATAACCGAGTACAAGAAGCCGATCTTGTTCAAGCTGGGGCCATCTCGACCCTACGATGATGTCGCCGCTTGTATTGAGGCAGGGGCAGACGCCATTAGCATTGACGGCCTGGTAGGCGGGACTGGGTGTTCGCCAGATCTAGTCACCCAGGGCGTTGGCATCCCCACCATTGCCTGTATCCCGCCTGCTGTAAAGGCTCTCAAAGATTATGGCGTGCATCGCAAAGTCAAACTTATCGTCATGGGTGGCATACGGAACGGACTGGACGCTTTCAAGGCTTTAGCCATGGGTGCTGATGCCATTGGTTTTGGTAGTGCAGCCGAAGTGGCTATGGGCTGTCGCGTCTGCTACGCCTGTCACAAAGGCAATTGCCCGTATGGCATCACCAGCCAGAAACCGGAACTAAGAGCTCGTCTGAATCCGGTTGAAGCCGGTCAACGCCTTGCTAACTTTCTTCATGCGACAGCCGAGGAAATTAAAATACTAGCAATGCTTTCCGGCCATGATCGGATTTCCGGTCTGAGTCCAGAGGATTTGCGAGCCATGGATATGAACACGGCCGCTTTGACGGGCCTAAGATTGGCTGGTTACGACCGTCCTCTGCCTTTCTGGGAAGACCAACAATCAGTCGTATCTGGTGATGGAAATGGTCAAAGAAAACATGTGATCATGAAGAAAAGGGGGGCTCAGGAGAAGTAATAGGAAAAGTCTTAAGTTGGCTTCGTTCAATTAGGTCTGGAATGGCCTGGAAAATTACACCATTGACGCTGGAGACAGGGAATGAACATGCCAAATCTGAAGCCCGATATTCAACTGCAACAGCGATTAAAGTTGGCCATTCCATATGTGATGATCATTCTTATTGTCGCCACGGCGGCCGTTATCGTCGCCATTAGACCAATTCAAGACAACCTTGAAGAAGTGGCCTGGGAGCGAGTTGCCCGAGGCGAAAGCGTTACAAAAGAGCACCTAGAATCTGAAAGAAAGCGTATCGAGTATCTAGCCGTCTCCTTTTCAGCGCACCCGGAATTCATTAGATTATTGAAAGACGCCGATGCCGAGGGCCTGTCCTCATATATTAGCGCCCTCCAAACCAAAGACGAAGCTGATTTCGTCATTATTCAGGATGCCGTAGGACAGACTGTATTAGGCGGTGGCAGATCACTGATTTGTTCACAACTTCAACGCAAGAGTCCGGCAGATTACTGTGTCATTCCTGGAACAGACCCTCTATTGGTTCCAGTAGCCGGGCGTTCGGTGAAAGATGTCAGCAATGGCAGGCTTGTAGGCTATGTGACAGTCGGCACCACTTTCGACAATAAACAAGAAACGAAGTTGGCAGACCATACAGGTCTAGCGCAAAGCATACTGATTGACTATCAGAGGGTAGCCACGAGCCTGGAAACCGATTCCACGATCATAGATGATGAGGCGTATGAGCAGGTCATGGTCGGTGGCCAATCAAAGACCACCAAGATTGTGTTGGATGGTCGCTCATACAACGAGCTTTTGTTTCCAATTCGGGATACTGCAGATAGCATCATAGCCGTAGCCGAAGTCGATTTTCCAGCGACGAAACTGGTTGCTATCGAAGGATTGACACTATTCGTCTTTCTTTTCCTATTCATGATGTTCATTAGCATCTTGCTCTTAGCTGGCTATCTAATCAAGCAAAGATTGACAACATAACTAATAGCTTAATCGATTCTAGTGGTTCCGCGAAGATAATGCCGGCTGATGAGCTTGTCCAGCCGACCTTGGTTGGCTCGCTTCTTCAAAATTATAGGCATAGCCCGGCTTGAGAAACCTCACACTACCTAGATTTTGCCGCTTTTCCAAGGTAGAAAGGAAAATCCGTCCACTATCGTAAATATGGAACCTTTCTCCAATATGAACGTTCTTGCAACAGGCAATTTTTGTTTGTGGGACTATGATCTTGTCGGACTGGGAGGGTGACTATGAGAGACTCATCATTCTGGAGCATTACCTTTCCTCGAGTACTTAGCACATACGCCATCGTGATCTTCGCATTGCTGTGGGTCGGGTTCGCTATCGCACTGGTTGTGAACCGTGAGTCGGTTGACTTGCTTTGGAATTAAGTGCGAGCGTTACCCTCCGTGGTTGAGATCATTGTCTGGGTGTTGTTTCTCCCAATCATGGCGGGGCTTGGGGTCTGGGAATTCTCCTGGCCAACTCTCGTACGCCTTTTGGCATTTGCCGGATTCGTTGTCTGGACTCTCCTTGCTGTGTCCAGCTTTCTACGAGCTGTGAGATAAGTCTGCTTATGCAGGCTAGGCATCAGACCAGGTAAATGTTCCTCCGCACCAAGTTCTGGAACAAGAATAATCTACGTGACAATTCACGCACCTTGGCAAACTCGGTCGAGTCGAGCGGAAGCAATACGGGTTGGATTGATGCTTCAGGGTGTCTATATGCCAATGGCAAACATGAATTGGCGGCCGAACTCCCCACCCATCACCGATAGCCAGCCACCGGGAGCCTGCCCAAGACGGATAAGCATCGTTTCCCCGCCA
>Ga0209536_100007051_pt1 | contig 17083 bp, 15 predicted proteins | sample DeeMarSeWOR28_12_FD_187461 | JGI IMG/M metagenome (GOLD analysis project Ga0209536, IMG submission 187461) | Marine sediment microbial communities from White Oak River estuary, North Carolina - WOR-2-8_12 (SPAdes) (version 2) | ecosystem: Environmental > Aquatic > Marine > Intertidal zone >... | reverse complement strand
AGCTTATAATTGGATGGTAAACAACAAGGTTTTTGGGAAATACATTAGAGACTATCGTGAGGGGAAGGGACTTCCAGTTAAAATAAGAATTTTTACCATAACTTTCTTATGGATAACGATTATTATTTCGATTTTTTTTATAAAGATTTTATGGGTTCAAGTCTTATTATTAATTATTGCAATTTTAGTATCAATACATGTTGCTTTAATTAGACCAAAAAAACCTTAAAATGGAAAGAATTACGATTTTTATTGACAATAGTAACATTTTCATGGGTTTTAGGAAATATGATGTTAAGGCTGATTATGACAAGCTGAAAAATATCATAACAAAAGGTCGAAAATTACAGGCCATTATTTTATACGAAGGCATCGTATATCCTATCAGCCTTGAGAAAAAGAAATGGTACAAGGATTTGAATGAAAAAAGTGGATATATAATCAAAACAAGTTTTGATAAAATTGCATTAAGCGATACTTTTGAAAAAAAAATTGATATTCAAATTGCAATTGATATCATCTCTCTAGCATATGAAAATGCTTATGATACGGCGGTATTAGTATCTGGAGATGGGGATTTTGTACCTGTTATTAAGAAAGTAAAAGAATTGGATAAAAATGTGGAAGTATGGGCTTTTAGATATTCGTTAGCAAATACATTAAGGGAAGAATTAGAGCAAGGGAAGATTTTTTATCTCGATGATATATTAGATAAAATCAAAATATAGTTTGAAGGTAATTTTATTCTCCAAATATTTTTTGGAATGTTTCTTAAGATGTGATCATATTTGTATAATTCTCGTGACTTTATTAATATCGATGAGCAATTTGGTGCTCATAATTATCATCCCATTGCTGTTGTGATAGCCAAGGCCAAGGGCCCCTGGGTTTGGGATGTGGAAGGTAAAAAATATCTTGATTGCCTTTCTGCTTACTCTGCGGTTAATCAGGGCCATCTTCATCCTAAAATTGTCAAAGCTTTAACTGATCAATTATCTCGTGTAGCTCTTACTTCTCGTGCTTTTCATAATGATCGCATGGGTCTCTATCTTAAGCGTCTTTTAGCGGTTTGTGGTGAAGGTTTTGATATGGCTTTGCCTATGAATACGGGGGCTGAGGCGGTTGAAACTGCTATTAAAATGGCCCGTCGATGGGGTTATGAAATTAAGGGGGTTGAAAAGGACAAAGCTGAAATCATTGTCTGTAATGATAACTTTCATGGCCGCACTACCACTATTGTTGGTTTTTCTACTGATCCTGATGCCTTTACTAATTATGGCCCTTATACTCCTGGTTTTAAATTGATTCCTTTTAATGATATTCCCGCTCTTGAACAAGCTATTACCAAGAATACTGTGGCTTTTCTCGTGGAGCCTATTCAAGGTGAAGCAGGGGTAATTGTCCCTTCTTCAGGATATTTAAAGAAAATCAGGGAAATTTGTACTCAAAATAATATTTTATTGATTTTAGATGAAATTCAAACTGGTTTCTGTCGTACAGGTAAAATGTTTTGTCATCAACATGAGGGGATAGTGCCCGATGTGATGACTCTAGGAAAAGCATTGGGAGGTGGACTTCTTCCAGTTTCGGCAGTTGTTTCCCGAAAAGAAATAATGAAAGTTTTTACTCCTGGAAGCCATGGTTCAACTTTTGGTGGATTTCCACTAGCCTGTGCTGTCGGAGAAGCAGCTTTAGAAGTTTTAATTGAGGAAAAACTAGCTGACAGAGCTTTACAACTCGGAGAATTTTTTATTTCAGAACTTAAAAAAATCAAGCACCCCCGGATAAAAGAAATTAGGGGTAAAGGTCTGTTGGTTGCGGTCGAATTGCATGAAAAATCACGACCTTTTACCGAACAATTAATTAAACGGGGTATTTTAGCTAAAGAAACGCATGATTATACAATTCGATTTGCCCCTCCGCTTGTAGTTCAAAAAGAAGACCTTGCTTGGGCTCTTGAACATATAAAGGAAGTTTTAGGATCATAGGATGGACGAATATTCAGATACTACCATTGATAGATTACTAAAAGAAGTATAGCCAATAAACTGGCTAGTATTCCATTGAAAAATAACCACCAGCGTGATACATTTAAGGAAAAAGTCCTTCTAGATTCCCATTTACTTCCTTTCTTTTCACTCTTCACCTTCATTTTAAAGGGAAGATGAATTAAGTAAGTCCCTTTAAGAGCTTTAATCGTTTCTACACCTGTAAGTCCTGAAAGAAATCCTTTTAACAACAACGCTGTAGTATGTGTAACCCCTCCTTTCTTCATCTCTTTTTCAGGATTAATATTTGGAAATAGATCGAGTAAAAGATGAGAAGAAAATCCGAATAGAAGGGGAGAAAAGATTAATGTCAAGAATAGACTAGGATCATCAGGAGTAAGAAATTTCTGAACTATAAATGCGCCTGTAATAAAAAGAGGAATTAAAATAGAATGTGTGCTTATGTCTCGATGTTGTAACCAATTCAATAGTAAATCCCAATCAGGAGCCTCAGACCCAATTAATGTTAACAAAAAAGCCGTGATTAGTAATACAGGAGTCAGTTCAGGTAAATTGAAAAAAGTAGAATTATCGAATAACCAGTATATTAAGATATAAACCAAAAATACAGGAATAGATGCAAATAAATGCCATTTTCGTGAAGCCAATCTTAAATCACTTCTTATTGTCAAGTAATTTCAGGTGGATTATATTCCTCTTTAATCAATTTCTTATTATTCGCTTAATAACAAAACCTTTCCCAAAATTTTTTTCAATAGTTATTGATTAGTTCAAAATGTCATTTAATATTAATAAATGGTGAATATTATTGGAAATTAAAATCAAAAAAATTCATCCAAATGCCAAAATACCAACTAAATACGATCAAAATGATGTTGGATATGATCTATATTCAGCTGAACACAAAATTCTTAATCCAAAAGAAACAAATACTGTGCATACTGGTATATGTATGGAAATTATGAAAGGATATTATGGACAGATTGAAACCCGAAGTTCGATAGCTATAAGAGGTATTTTCACAACTGGTGGAGTGGTAGATGCTGGATATCGAGATGAAATCCTAATCATTCTAAACAATATAACAAACTTCCCATATTCGATCAATATAGGGGATAGAATTGCTCAAATCATCTTTCATAAAGTGAATGATTTCAAATTATCAGAGGTTAAGTCTCTAGATAGTGAATTGGATAGAAAAGGAGGCTTTGGAAGTAGTGGAGAATAAATTTAGGATTAAGCAGGGGTTATCCGAAAATTTTGAGGTTCTATCCTCTCTGAATGGCACTTGGGACACTTATGAGGATCAGAGATTCTTGTCCTCCCAATAAAAATATAATTACATGCTTTACACTTAGCAGGTTGAACCTCAATTTGTTTACTTTCTGATCGAATTGTCTTTCTCACAGAATCTAGATCTTGAGTAACGGTCTTTACTGGAAGATTTAATATGTCAGCCATTTCTTTAATAGACATTGAATGTTCTTCTAGCATTTGTATAATTTGTTCTCTTCTTGTTTTCAAAATGTAATCCTCCATTGTTAATTTAAAAGTATTTAAGTATGATATTGCTAGTATAAGAGATGTTTCACTCTTTATAGCTTCAATGAGGCATATTTATTTTTCTCGTAAAACGCTTTTTAGTAAAATGACTATGTAACACAAGATAGAAATGAATTAAGTCTCATTAACCTGAAATAGTTAAGGTGAAGTTTTCCGTTTTATCTCTCAAGATTACGAAAATGACTTAAAATAGCTTTGGATGGACCTTGGTATGCTTGAAACAATTATTATTGGCATTGCATTCTTCATCGTCGTATATATTATATTTTTCTGGTTTTACTCTACAATTAAGTCTGAAAGAGATTTCACGAATCAGGTTTATTGGTATTTATCAAGACGTTACAAAGAAACAACAATTGTAGATTATGGAGGGATTTCAACTGACCCCATAATTCAATGCAGGAATGCAGGGCCTTTTAAGATAATCGAAGTGAAAGTCCTAACAGGAAAAAGCCATAAAAAACTTGATCAAGATATAATATTACGGGGAGAGGTGGATGGAGTTAGATTTCAGAGAGGATCTTATCCTCCTGCAAACCTGAGTCTGCATTTAGTAAGTAATTATGTTGTTCATGCAAATAAAATCCAATTAGGGTCAGGTATGGAAGATTTTGATCAGAGATTTCTGATTTTATCAGATGACCGTAGTTTTGTAAGTCAACTACTTTATAAAACCCATTTGAGTGGTTTAATGATAAAAACATTTGATTTAGAAGGATATAGTATCAGATGGGAAATAGATGGAACCCCAATAATACAAATTCGGATGGAAACTATGAGCTCAAATAGCTTTATGCAAGCTTTCAATATTTTACTCGGAACAGTAGGCTTATTAACTGAGAAAGGGTTTATTCATAGGCGAGATACGGGTACCCAATTGAAAGAAGTGAAAATTCCTTCCCCAAAAGAATTAGTTGTATATCAGGACAAAAAGATTGATATTCCATCAATCAAATGGGATGAATCGTTTGAAATAAGGAAAGAAATTAAGAGAACTAATGAAGAAGAACAATCAACAAGTGATTCTACAAATATATTTAATGAATCTCAGAGTTCCATTATTAATAATAAATTGCCTGAATCGTTATCGATAGAAGAAAAACATAGAGAATTATTTGATTCCATTAAATATCAAGCAAAAAATATTATCTACGAAGAAAATCAAGTAAAAGTCTTAGGATATTCAAGTATGGTTAATGAATTTATTTTCACACTTCCAAGGCTTGATATAATTCAAATAAATGCTATATCAAATCGGCCTCCTACTCAATCATTCGAATTAAAGATTGATCTAAGCAAATATCAAGAAAATAGAAGCTGGAGTGATCCATGGGCTGGCATAGAATTGAAAGGGTCTCCTGAGCTTCTTGAAAAACTTCGGATACGATCAAGTATAGCAAATCGAATACAAAACTTAGAAAAAATTTCTATTAAAATTCAAGGATTAGCGCATCAACATATTGAGTTTGAATTAATTGTTCCATATAATAAGGAAGGAGTTAATGTTGGATATTCTGTTCTAAAGGACCTCATCTGGTTTATTGAAATGAGTTCTTTTTAAACTGTTAAAAGAAACCTACAAAAGTAAAATTCTTATACTTCTCTGATTTTAATTTTTTCCTCCGTTTTTAGACTATTTTGAATTCTTTAAGGATTATCCATTACTTTAGAATTCTTAATAATGTCTACCTTTATTATAAATGGATAAATATGCTCAGAAATATGTGGTGAAGAGAATTTGAATAAAAGTGTTACAGCGAGAGACACAGGATCTTTACGTTATACTTTGTTAATTGGTTTAGGGTTTATGACTACTGGGTTAAGTTGGAGTATGTATAATACATATGTACCATATATGTTAGAGACAACTTGGTTTCTAAAAGGTCAAACTTACTTCCTTCTTCCAGCTCTTCTTATTATTGGCTTTATCATGACTTTAGATAATATTGCAGCTTGGATTATTCAACCTTGGATAGGAGCAAGAAGTGATAATACATGGCATTCTCGTTGGGGGCGAAGAATGCCCTATTTATTAATTGGTATCCCTATATCTGCATTAGCTTTCATATTAATACCTATAATCTGGTGGTTTTTCCCAGGAGAAGAATTTTCTTTAGTTTTGGGCTCATTGCTTCCACTTTTCCTATTCATGATTGTGATTAATATTTTTAATATCTTTATGGCCTTTTATCGATCTCCTGTTGTTGCTTTAATGCCTGACTTAATCCCTCCAAGAGATCGGACAAAAGCTAATGGGGCAATAAATTTGATGGGAGGATTGGGATCAGTAATCGCCTTTTTTGGAGGTCGAATTATTGTTGGAATTGGTCGTTCAATTGGTGATCCTGATGGTACAAATCAGCTTTTAGGAGACCAAGTCGGGTTTTCTTTTGGATTCTTTGTAACAGCAATAATTATGATATTAGCCCTCATTCTATTACGACTGACAATTCATGAACCGAAAATCCCTTTTGAACAAGAAATTATAGAGGAAGTAAAGCTAAGAAAAGCCTTTAATGAAGTTTTTACATCGTCAGATAGATCAGGTGTTTTTATTCTGCTTGCTATTTTTCTTTGGTTCACAGGATACCAGGCCATGGAGACATTTTTCTCTTTATATGGGGTTTATACTTTAGGCTTCGAAAATGTTGAAGATGTAGCATTTTATTTAAACGCATTTGCTATTCCGTTTTTATTAGCTGCAGTACCTGCTGGTTTGATTGCCAGTCGTTTCGGTAGAGCCAATACAATTAAAGTTGGTTTGATTGGAATCCTTTTAGCTTTATCTCCTATTGCATTACTTCCAATGAGGGATATTGCGTCAACTAATCAAAGTACTGGCCTTTTTATCATAATCATATGTCTAGCTATTGGAGGTACAAGCTGGGCTCTAGTAAATATAAATTCTATAGTAATAGTCTGGGAGATAGGGGGTGAAAAACGAGGTGCTTACACAGGACTTTACTATTTCTTCTCAATGATGGCAGCTGTTATTGGACCACCCCTTGTGGGACTGCTATTGACTATCACGAATAGTTTATTCGGAGGACCTGGTCGTGAAATGGATTATTTGTTTTTAGTTTCAATAATATTTCTATTTCTTGCATTTCTAGCAATGTTCAAAGTGAAAGCTGGTGAACTTGGGCAGAAATTAAAGGAATAGATCAATAATTTGTTTTTATGAAAGGAGTTTTATTTTCCTTTCTTTTATTGTGCATATAACAATCTAAAAGGTAATATTCATTTAAAATTATATTGGAAGTGACCCTTTATTTAGCAAAACTACATTAAAGAAAGATCTGCGAAGATTCAATTTGTGTTTTTTAGCTAATATTACAGGTTATTAAGTAAATTTATGTATTTCAAATGAAGTAAATTTAAATATAGAAGAAATTGTGTGTCATTTAAGCATTTATTAAAGATAAATTAGGATATGAGTAAATTTTTTCGAAGAATTTCACTAGAGAGAAGAGGATACTCTCTAGGAAGTTTTATTAAAATGTCCAACATAGATTAATTAATTAGTAGTTAGATTTAAGAGAGGAATTCCTTGACAGTTTTAAAAATTGTACTCATTGGTGATGGAGGTGTAGGAAAAACCGCCATTCGCGAAAGATATCTTGGAAAGGGATTCAAAGCCCAATATCTTCTTACAATCGGTGCGGACTTCGCAATGCGCGATGATCAAGCGAGTGGTAAGCCAATTAGATACCAAATTTGGGACTTAGCAGGTCAACAGCGGTTTGATGCAGTACGTGAGGTCTATTACAAAGGATGTGTTGGAGCATTATTAGTTTATGATGTAACACGTCCTGATTCATATTTTAATACTCCAAAATGGATTAATGAACTATGGACGAATAATGGCCGCGGAAGAGTACCTCTTATTGTTGTTGCAAATAAGATAGACATGCGTGAATTATCTGATGATACGGTTTCTGAAGAGCAAGGTAGAATTTTTACAGATCGATTAAGTAAACTCACTAAACCAGAAGGATTTATCTGCCACTACATTGAAACATCTGCTAAAACAGGAGTGAATATTCAAAGGGCATTTACTTTACTTGGGGATAGTATCATGAGATTTGTTGATAATCAAAGGAAAACAAGCCGTGTTACAAGTAGATTATCAGCCTCTTCTCCACAACAACGTCAAATCTAATTTTTAAAAGTTTAATCTTAGAATAAAGAACGGAAAAAAATAATAATCTGTTTCATCCCAATTTTAGACTCTCCAAATTCTCTAACATTAAATGAATAGAAAAATTCACCGATTTGAGAGTTACGAGGAAGAACTTTTAATAAATCAAAGAGTAATTTATATCCTTTAGGAGAGATAGTTTGAGGATTATTATTTATTAAATTTCTAATGAATGATGTTTCTCCTCCAAAATAACCACTCATTATATCTTTTGGTCGTTGGCGCCACCTAATGAATAGAGATAATTTTCCAAGAGTAGTAGCTCCCCAAGATATTATTTTTCGTTTTAAACTCCATCCCTCAACGCTAGAACGAGTTCCAATAACAAGTTCATTTCCTGTTAATAATAATTTAAATCCCTCAACGATTTTATCTGGTGGATGTTGAAAATCACAATCAATTACAAAAAAATATTTTGTTCTTACCTCTTTTATCGCATCAACTAATGAAATCGTTAAACCTTTGATTAGTTGATCTTTTCGATTAACTAAATAAATTAATGGATTCTTTCTATTCCATTCTGTCACAATCTCTACAGTTCCATCTGTTGATCCATCGTCAGCTACTATAATTGATATTGGAGGATAAAGTTCAAGTAATTGTTCTATTAATCTTCCAATATTAGTACTTTCATTTAATGTGGGCGTGATAACAGTTAATTCGGAAAGTAAAGATAAATTGTTCATAAATATAGATTACATAATTAGTATATTTAGACCTTTTTACAATATCTAATAAATAGCATTCTTTAAGAGGTAGATGAATATTTTTTAGCTAAATAATTTTTTGTTGGTTTTTTTGGGATCTTTAATGAGTTTGAAAGAACTTCTAGAGAAATTTGCTACAGGATTTTCTGTAAATGGAATTTATCTTCAAACATCTCAAGAACTAATACCAATTGTTCAGGAATCATCAGAACTTTTATTGATGCTTAAAAGACACCCGAATTTACCCGATGGTGTAATAAATCTTTTATATGAAGAACGAGAATTTGGAACTCTTGTAGAAACTCTTGAAGATAACATTAAACTCATAATACTAACAGATTCTAAACATATTCAGGAAGTTTCAACGAATTGGAAACGTTTTACTCCAATAATTAAGAAGGAGATGAATATCGAACAGTTCTTGAACCAAGAAAGCATTGAAACACGTTTAATCAATTGTCTAGAAGATATTAGGATAACAGTTGAGAAATCTACAAGTATATTAAAGGAGAAATCTAATCATGGCTGAAATGACAGAAGGAGAAGAAGAATTACAACTAGCGAAACGGATACTAGACTTAACTAAAATTATTGAAGAAAATTCTGCCTCGATAAAGAATCTGAAAGATGAGCTGCTAGAAATCAGAACTGAACACCAAAAATGGATTAAAAATTATGAGGATTGGGATATAAGATTAGAAACAAAGTTTTCTGAAATAACAAAAGAAATTACTGAAATAAATCACAATTATTCTAATGAAACTAAAAGAATTGAAGAGAAATTTGATAATAAGATGCTAGAATTAGAACCAAAAGTTAAAGAGCTTTCTGAAGAAGCATCAAATAAATATGCAGAAATTTCTGAAAGACTTACAGTTATTCAAGAAGATTTGGATAAAAAAGTAACTTCAGATACTTTTGAAGGTATAAAAAATATGTTGACCGATAGCACAAATAATCTAAATCAAAAAATTGAAGCTGTAGAGAAGAACCTGGACGCTAAACTTAATACTTTAGAAACTGTAACTGAAGAAAGAGAACATAAAACAATCACATCTTATGAGGAAAAATTACTTGGTGTTAGGAAGGATTTTGAAAAAAAAATATCGGATATCTCTAATGAATTGAATTTAATCTCTGATACACTACAGATGTTAGTTAAATCAGTTCAAAACATCAATCAAGTTAATGAAAATCATAATGATGTCCTGGATTCATATCAAAAGTCATTCCTTGATCTTAAAGATACTATTAAAGAAATCATTAATATATCAAAAGAAGATCAAAAAGAACTTTTTGATAGTTTTTCTACTATCTTAGAAAGTACTAATGAAGATATAAGAACTGAAATCACGATAACGACACAAACACTTCTAGATAGTGATAAAAGTGTTGTTGATAAGTCTAAAGAACTTTTCATGCAGAAAAAATCAGGAGATGAACTTAAACAAACAATAATTGATCTTGCAGGTGAATTACGGTCAGAATCACAAAAAACCCGTGATGATCTCTTAAAAGGTCTTCAATCTAATGTCGAAGAGTATGAAAAAGTGATTACAGAACAAAATATTAACATCAAATCTTTTCAAGAAGAATTAGAGCTATTCAAAAAGGAAATACATGCAATAATTGATCGAAAGGTAAATGAAAAATATGAAGTAGTTTACAAGCTTCTAGGAAGAGTATTAACACTCTCTGAAGAACACGCACTTCTATTGAGAGCTGCAGAGATAAAATTACCTTTAAAATCAAAAAGATTATCAGAAATAACAACCAAAGATTTACGAAGTGAAGATGAAGCTGCCTCTTTTGACTCTTTAGAAGATGAGGAAGAATAGGAAAAAGGATTATAAAGAAGGAATAGTATCTAACGTTATTTGAGACAAACGCGAAGGGAAATTAATATTGTCTTTAGATAGCCCATTAAAAGTTGTTATTGCAGGAGAAAAACATGTGGGAAAGTCTTCTCTTGTACATAGGTTTATTTATGAACAATTTCCCTTAAAAGGGCTTTATTCTACTGTTGGATTTGACTTTACGCTAAAAACTATCATTCTTGATAACAATACAAGTGTAGTTATTCATATTTATGATTTTGGCGGAGAACCCCGATTTAGGATGATTTTTCCTCAATATGCTTCAGATTGTGATGGACTTATTCTAGCTTTTGATCCAACACGAGAAGAGACATTTAATGCTTTGAATGAATGGATTGAAGTCTATGGCCGTAAAGATGAGACTATTAATTTCTTAATATCAACAAAAGCTGATTTAGGAATTTCTACCTCCCCATTAAAAATAAATGATTTTAGAAACAAGCATAATATATCAAGGTACTTTCAAACAAGTGCTGTGACTGGTGAGAATACTCAGGAATTATTCAAAATAATAGCAGGAGAAATACTGCAGAAGAAATTATAAAAAATAAGCTAATTTGGAACAGGTTTCTTGAATGAGTGAATCAAAGTTCTTTGTAGACACAAATATTTTAACTGTAAAAGTCATTGTTGCTGGCCCTGGAGGTGTAGGAAAAACTACTCTACTAAAGCGTTATGAAACAAATAATTACATCCCTGCTATTTCGACAGTTGGGATTAACTTCCTAGTAAGAGATATCGAAGTAGGAGATTCAATCTTACGTATAGCTTATTGGGATTATGCAGGGGAAGACAGATTCAAATTATTGTTCCCAGGTTATTGTCAAGGTTCTTCTGGTGCAATATTGGCATTTGATACCTCCCGAATGCAGACTTTATCAGAACTCCCTGATTGGTTAAAAGTTATTCGAACACATAATGATCCAGAAATACCAATAATCTTGTTAGGAAATAAAATCGATGCTATCTCGGAGAAAAGCAGGGATTTAGCGAGAGAATCAGCAAATACATTTGCAAAAGAATATCATTTATCAGGGTATTATTTCTGTTCTGCAAAAGTAGGCGATGGTATAGAAGCCCCTTTCTCTCATCTAGGGATATTGATAAGTGAGAGAAATAAAAAGAGAAGAAAATAATTTCTCTTTCTATAATATTGAATCAACAAAGCTGTCGATTTTTTTCTCGAAGAAACCCTTTGCTGCTAGATAACGATGGTAGAATTTTTGGTACTCCTCCTTCATCATCTTCTCATAAGAAATTAAGAATAATAAACCTGTAGCAATAAGTGAAGAAATGGCTGCTAATACAAATAGAATGGCGGTTGCAGAATATTCCCATGTGTTAAATGTAGAAATTATCAATCCACCAAGAATTGAAGCCACAGGTTGAGTCCATGTAGATCCAAACTTATTTATTCCCATAAATTGGGCCTCTTTTCCTTCAGGTACTAAATCTGCTGGTAAAGAAACTCTTACTGATTCAATAAAAACTGCTCCTAACCCTCCAAGAGCAGCGATGGGAAGTAAAAATCCGTAATAATTTCCTATCTCCATTCCACCTATTAAAATTGCAAAACAGGCATAAATAAATGATCCGACTATGGCTGTCTTTACTTTTCCAAATTTCTGAATAAAAAAGCCTGCTGGAATCGCCATAATGACAGAGACAATGCCTGTTACCATTAAGGCTATAGGAGCTTCTTCAGGTGAAATTCCCTTGGGAGTTGTTAGATGAATAACTAAATAAATTGAAATTGTTGCACTTGCAAACCCCCAAAACGATTGTACAAGGAACATTTTTCCAAAATCGGACCCAGAAATATTTAAAAGATAATTGGGAGTTTGAAGAATATCTGTAACTGGGGAATCAATAGGAGGAAAAGGAGGATTTGCTTTTTCGACCAGAAAAAAAACCAAGATTCCAGCAACAATAATTATAAGAGCAGGGAATAAGAAAAATCCTACTTCAACTAGGATACTTAGATTAAAGGTTGTTGCAAGTTCTAAAAGAAATTCTGAGATAGAAGAAAAAAATAATAATCCAATCATACTCCCTATTGTAGTAAATCCAGCTAATATTAAACCAACCCATCCTCGCTGTTCCTTCGTAAACAGTTCAGAGAGTAATGCCCCATAAGGAGAAGAAGCTAAACCTAAACCAACATAGATTAAAAAAAAACAAACTGGAAAGAGTACGATCATTAGATCACTAGGTGCTCCACCAGCAAAAATTGGAGTCATAATTAGCATAAATCCAGCAATCAGACACCCACTGAGAATATAAGGGGCTCGTGCACCAAATTTTGATCGATAATCATCTGAAAAAGCCCCACCTACAATAACAGTTACAAGATAAGCAATAGAACCAGCAGCAACTGAATATGAGAAAATTGCATTAGCAGTTTCATTTGTTATCACATGTTCAAGGTCAACTAAATATCCATGCAGATAAGATAAGTTAAAATGGGTAATAATAAAATTAACAATGATTGCATTTGCAATGGCAAAAATTCCTAATGCAAGAATATTTCTATACTTTTGTATTGATTCTCTTTCCTCTCGCAACTCTCTTGTTGTTAAAAATTTAAATTTTCCTCTAATCTTTTGTTTATTCTCTGTTCCAGTTGCCAATTTTCATCACTTATCTTTGATTTAGCGAATGGATTTACTAAAATTATAAAAGTACTTTACTTTTCTTTCTCTCATATCTTGCCTTTTTAACTTTTAACTGGATAATTAAACATATAACCACTATAAATATTTATAGTTTCAATTTACTCTTTATGGTATTTAGATCGTTAATCAATCATTCTACCAGAATTTATGATCATGAAAAGCCATCTTAATGACTTCATCTCTTGAATATAGAGTAAATTTCTTTTTTAATACATGATTACTTTGGACTTAATCTTGAAATTTAGATATCTATTGTTATTATAATTCTTACGCAAAAAAGAGGTATAATGAGAGAATAACAGTTAATTTACTTTGTTGGAATATATTTATTAATAAATGGTTTAAACAAAAGTAACAAGTAAGAAGGATTTTGAAATATAATCATTCCTTTATTGTGAGAAAAGATCGTTAGATAACTATGATATAATAGTAATGCTTATCTTTTAGAGGTATTAGCTTGGTTCATATCAAAGAAATACGCATGACTGGATGGAAAAGTTATGGCTCGGGTACAGTCCGAATGCCTTTAGCTAAAGGATTTACAGTCATAGTAGGCCCAAATGGAAGTGGTAAATCTAATTCTATCGATGGAGTAAATTTCTGTTTAGGAACACTTTCTACCAAGAGTATGCGTGCAGATAAAATGGTAGGACTAATTTATAATGGAATCGGGGGACAGAAACCTGCAGAAAGAGCCAATGTTGAAATTTTATTTGATAATTCAGATTATGCTATCCCTCTAAAGGAATCAGAAGTAATTGTAAGTAGAGAGTTAAAAAGAAATGGTTCGACAACATATCGTTTGAATGGTAAAAGAACAACAAGAACTGATATTCTTGATAAATTACGTATTGCAGGCATTGATGTTATTAATAGCTATAATATAATTGCCCAAGGGCAAGTAGGGGAGATAGTTGGGATGAACCCGATCCAAAGACGGCAGCTTATGGAAAACCTAGCGGGTGTTGGACAATTTGATGAAAAGAAAAAATCAGCCCTCTCAGAACTTGATGAAGCTAATAGAAGAATGGATGAACTTCAGTTATTAGTAAATGAGGTCTCGAAACGAGTCGATTCCCTTCGTAAGGAAAAGGATGATGCTGAACGGTGGACTTTATTGGATCAAGAAGTCAACCAACTCCGAGCATTATTAATATCATATAATTTCCATAATTTTACTCAAAAAATTGCCTCTTTTGATGAAGAAATAACAAAAATTAGATCAGAACAAGATTCTCTCGTCAATGAACGAGACGAAAAAACTGTTAAGATCGATGAGGTTACAGCAAAAATTCGTGAATTAGAAAATCAACTAATTCAATTGGAGACTGAAATTAAAGAGATAAGAACCGCCTCAGAAGAGAAGAATATTGAAAAAACAAAAGCTGAGGAAAAGACTGAATATAATAAAAAAACAATTAATTCAAATGAGAATAGAATAACTCAATTAAAAACACGAATAGAACAAATTCAAGAAAAAAGGGAAGAAGATATTAAAACAAAAGGTCAATTAGAAGAAGCGAAAAAAGAACTTCAAACAAAAATTGAAGAGATTCAAGAGGATAAAAAGGCAATTGAAAATGAATTAGAAGAAAAAAATCAGCAATATGATGAAATTAAAAATGAATTTGACGATACAGAAAGAAGGTATAAAGTAGAAAATGATCGTTTAACAAAAACACAGGTGCAATTTGAAGTTTCTCAAAATATGGTTACTGCATTCGAAAATAATGTAAAAGAATACGATAAGCGAAAGAATGAGATGAATGAACAGATTTCAGCTACTAAAGAAAAATCAATTAAGCTACAAGAAGTAGTAGAAGATGAATCTAGGCAACTTGAAGAAGCAAAGAGTAAGATAGGAGATGTAGAAGAAAAAAAACAGAATCTAGAATCTCGTATCCAAGATTTAGAGATTCGGAATAGAGAATTAAATGATATGTATTTAGTCCAAAAAGCTCGAATAGAAACCATCTCATCATTTTTAAAAGCTGAATCTGGGAAAGAGAATCCAGCAGTTTCATTCATTAATAGTAAAAAGAATAGTGGAGAGATTACTGGAATTTTAGGTGAATTTCAAAATCTTTCCTCAGGGGGTCAGCATCTTCCTTCTGAAGTAGGCCATCTTTCAGATGCCATTATTACAGTGTCTATTTCTGATGCTTTACGATGTATACATCTCCTAAAACAGCAGGCTATCGGAGCTGCAAATTTTATTCCGCTAGAAAAGTTTAAACTAAAATCTGACGAGAAATTCGATAAGATTGTAAGTAAGATAAGAGAACAAAATGAAATTGTCTCGAGTTTATCTGAAGCAGCAGAAATCTGGAAAAAGAATAATCAAACAGTTTCTACTAATGATGGTGACGTTTTTTATTCCAATGGAATCATTTATGGAGGTTTTCACCTTGTTTCTGCTCAGGAATCCGTTGATAAATTAACTAAAGAGATGGAAACTACAAAAGAAAATTTAGACGTTGTTAAACTGAGATTAAAGGAGGAGGAAGATAATAAAAAACGATTAACACAACTTGAGAAGGTAATTACTGAATCGATCAATAAATTAGAGAAAAATATTCGAGATGCTTCTATTGAACTTACTCAGCAGGAAAATGAGGTAAAATTATACCAAGATAATCTAGAAAAAATCAATCAGGAATCAACACCTCTCAAAAGTCAATTAGAAGAAAGAATACGGGCAAGAGAAGCACAACAAAATGAAATGACTTTTTATGAACAAAATCTAGAAAAAATCGCTATTGAAATGGCGGAAGTGGAGAAGCGATTAGAAGCAGCTGATACTCGTCCTATTTTGGAGAAAATGAACCAAATTGAGCAACAATTAGGCCAACTTCAAGGAAAACTTACTGGAATTGAATCACGAATTGAAGGATTGATTACAAGAAAAGATGAAAAAGAACAAAGATTAACGGAAACCAAAGACGAAATAAATACTGTTGAAATCGAAACAGCGAATCTTAAAGGTGAGATTCAAATCCTTGAAGACCAACTAATCCAACTTGAAAGTCAATTATCTAAAATTATTGAAAAAGAAGAAGAGGTGTCTACTAAAACAAAGGACGTGAGATCTGATCTTTCTACCCAGAAAAAGTACCAGGGGCAGATGGTACAGGATAAGGATAAACTTAATGAAAAAATTTCTACTTATGAGGAACAAATCACTGATATTAAGCTCCAAAGAGAACGCTTTGCAGTTGAACTTGAAAAATTGCAAAATGAATCTCTTGAAAATAATATAGGAATAATTCCTGCAGATTCAGAAGAAATAAAAAATGTTAATGAACGAAAAATTAACAATGATATTAATAACAAGAGTGAGGAAAAGAAAAGACTTGAACCAGTTAATATGCGAGCTTTAAAAGAATTTCAGGAAGAGAACGCACGTTTTATTGAATTGCTAGACCGTAGAGATATTTTAATTGAAGAACGTCAAATTATTCTAGACTTCATTGAGGACATCGAAACTGAGAAATATTCAGTCTTTATGAAAGTGTTTAATGGAGTCAATAAACATTTTGGTTCCATTTTCAACGAACTGTCAGGAGGAAGTGCCCGTTTAATACTAGAAAAAGATCCCAAGAAAGGCGAAGATATCTTTGAAGGAGGTATGTTTATTGAAGCACATCCTGCAGGGAAAAAAGTAGCTTCAATAGAAGCAATGTCAGGAGGAGAAAAAGCTCTAACTGCATTGGCTTTCATATTCGCTGTTCAAACGGTAGACGCGCAACCATTCTATATATTGGATGAAATTGATGCAGCTTTAGATCCTATGAATGTTCGTAGAGTAGCTAAATTACTTCATAGAATGAGTAGAACGGTAGGCCAAGATGAAGAAGGAATTAAGAAACCTAAATCATCATCTCCTGGAGCCCAATTTCTTGTAATCAGTCATCGTGATATTTTAATGGCATGGGCTGATCGTTTATATGGTTGTACAAATGTTAAAGGACTAAGCTCTGTATTCTCGATTCAAATGAGTGAAGACAAACAACTTGAAAGAGCGGAAAGCTTCTAGGAAAGGAGTTGATAT
>Ga0209536_100007050_pt1 | contig 17086 bp, 22 predicted proteins | sample DeeMarSeWOR28_12_FD_187461 | JGI IMG/M metagenome (GOLD analysis project Ga0209536, IMG submission 187461) | Marine sediment microbial communities from White Oak River estuary, North Carolina - WOR-2-8_12 (SPAdes) (version 2) | ecosystem: Environmental > Aquatic > Marine > Intertidal zone >... | reverse complement strand
TGCCCTTTGTATTCTGTCTCCTGTCTCCTGTATTCTGACTCCTGGATTCTGGCTCCTGAATTCCGGATTCCGGGTGCCTCTTTTACCTTCCGCCTTCATCACCCCGCCCCCCTTGCGCCGCATCCCCCTCCGACATCGCCTCCCGCATCTTCGCCGTCGCCTCGCGCAGCTTGGACTCGGAGTCAATGAGGAACTGGCTCGATGTCACCACTTCCTCACCCGGTTTCACACCCGTCAGGACCTGCACCAGTCCCTGTGAACTGACACCCAGCGCGACCTCACGCGGCTCGAACTTGCCGGGTGCACGGACGACGAACACCTGTTCGCGTTCCCCGGACCGCACCACCGCCTCGGCAGGGATCACCACCGCGTCCAGCTGGCGCTGTGCCAGAATGGAGACATCGGCAAACATCTCCGGCTTGAGCAACAGGCCGGGATTCTCGAAGACCATGCGCACCTTGATGGTCCGGGTTTTGGCTTCCGCATACGGATAGATGTAGGCAACCCGCCCGGTGAAGGTCCGGCCGGGAATGCCCGCCAGCTGCATCTCGACAGGATCGCCTTCCGCAATCCACGGCAGCTCGTTTTCGTACACGTCGGCGTACACCCACACTGTCGACAGGTCGGCGATCATGTAGAGTTCTGTCTGGGGGGTCACATACTCCCCCTTGCGCGCGCCAATCTTTACGACGACGCCGTCGAAGGGAGAATGTATGTGCAGGTGCTTCTTGATCTTGCGAGATGTCTCCAGTTCCCGGATCTGGTGTTCCGGAACGTCCAGCAGCTCCAGGCGTTCACGGGCGCTGCGGGCAAGCTCTTCCGCGCCCTGCTGGATTTCCGGGTAGGGGCTGTTCTTCAGCACGTCCCGGCTGTTCAGGGCCAGCAGGTATTCCTGCTGACTGGTCACCAATTGCGGTGAATAGATGTTGAGCAGCATGGCGTCTTTGGCGATCTGTTCGCCGGTCTTGTCAATGTAGAGCTCCTCGATCCAGCCTTCGATCTTCGGATGCAGACGCGCGAGGTGTTCCTCGTCATAGTCCACGCGCCCAACGGCACGGATGGTCCGGCTCAGGGCCCGCTGCTCCGCCAGCGCGGTTCGTACGCCGATGTTCTGGACCGTCACCGGATCGATTTGGACCGTACCTGAGCGTGCCCCGCCGCCGGCACCCGCTTGCTCCGCGTAGACAGGAATGTAATCCATGCCCATTTCATCCTGCGCAGGCACGGGTGAGGTAATCGCCGGGTTCATGGGATTGCGGTAGAACAGGATCTCGGGCTCGGTCTCTGCGGCTGGTTCCTCTGCGTACACCGGAAGGTAGTCCATGCCCATTTCATCCTGCGCAGGCACGGGCGAGGTAATCGCCGGGTTCATGGGATTGCGGTAGAAAAGCACCGTTCGCTCCGCCGGCGCCGACTCTACCGAATCCGCCTCGCCGCTGCGCGGTGCCTTCTGCAGGGCCAGCCAGTAGCCCCCGCCGGCCCCCATCGCCAGGGTCAGTAAGGCGACCACCAGGGCCTGTCTATTCATGGATCACCTCCCGGCCTACGGCGGCGCTCAGCTCCGCCAGGGCCTGCTGTGCCTCGGACAGCGCCTGCCAATAACGGGTTTCGTGGTTGTAGAGTGTGATCTGCGAACGCACCAGATTCAGAAAATCCACCTTGTTCACCTGATAGCCGGCCAGCATGGAGGCGACGGTCTGGCGCGCCTGCGGGATGATGCCCGTCTCAAACAACAGGGCCTGTTCCCGCGCCTGTTCGTAGTCCGCCAGAGCCGCCGAGATGTCGGCCTGCACCTTGACGCGTTCATCCTCCAGCGCATAGCGCTGCGCCAGCCGCTCGCTGCTGCGCTGATCGATTGCGCGGTTCTGCTTGCGGCTGGCATACAGGGGCACGCTCATGTTGAACCTGAAGCTCGCGAAGTCGTCGCGCGACGAGCCATCCGGATTGTCGCCACCCCGAAAGCCGTAGAGGGCCCCGACCTGAAAGTCCGGCAGGCGATCCTTGCGGGCAAGCTCGAGGCGCGCATCGGCGGCATGCAGTTCGCTCAGGGATTTTGCCAGCCGCGGACGCGCCTCGTCCGCCATCTGGAAAAGTTTCGGGCCAGGCAGGAGGTCGGGCAGGTCTGCCGCGACCGTTTCGGGCAGCACCACTGGCGTGTTCGCAGGCTGATGCAACAGGGCATTCAGCCGAGCGACATCGTTGCGCCGCGTCCCCTCGAGCTGAAGCGCGCGGTCCATCAACTGGGATAACTCCACCTGGGCAAGCAGGACATCCTGCTGGAGGCCCTCACCGACTTTGTATTTGGTCTGCGCGATTTCCACGAACTGCCGAAGCAGGTCCTGGTTGCGGTTGATGATCTCCAGCGATCTGTCCACGTAGAACAACCGCCACCAGGTGACCTTCACGTCGCTGATCAAGCGCAGGCGGGTTTCCTCAACGCTGCTCCCGGCCGCCTCGGCTTCGAAGCCCGCCGCCTTCTCCTTCAGGGCGAGCTTGCCGGGAAACGGCAGCTCCTGACTGATACCAAACTGCATCTGGGTCATGGCCTCCTGCCGGCGATCAAAACTGTCGACGGGCAGGTTCAGCGCATTGAAGCCGACCATGGGATCGGGCAGGCTGCCGGCCTGCGGCGGGACCGCCGCCGCGGCCTGTGCCCGCGCACGTATTTCGGCAAGACCGGGGTTGCCATCCAGCGCCAGCGCCACAGCCCGGTCGAGGCCGAGCACACCGGCACCGGTATCCTCCGCCGGCTGCGGCCGCGGCGCCGCCCCCGCACCCGGCGGCAGACTCATCCCCAGCAAGAACCCGAAAACAAGGCAGGGAGAAACCCGACGATACTGGCTGTTACCTGACATGACCACTCTCCTTCAATGAAAGCCGCAACGAACTTTCTCAGGGAGTGCGATCAGATCAACAGGCTGCAGTACGCGTAGAAGAGTTGAGATTGATAACCCAGGCCGCGGGCATCCGGGCGCGCGGCGGGCAGCGCCCCGCTTGCCCAGGGATCTGCGACCGCGCTGCAGACCGGCACCGCGGCCAGCAGGGGCTGAAGCCCGACACCGTCATCGAGCAGCTGACTGTTATCCGCGGCCTGCATGGCGGGACAGGGCTCGAACTGGCAGCCTGAGCCATCGTGACCCTGACCGTCGTGATGATGGGCGTCGGACTGTGGCGGACAAAAGCCACAGTGCGACATGCCGACCTTGCCGCCATCATCCGACTCGGCCATCGCACAGCCGAGCGCCGCCGACGGCAACCAGGCGACGACGATCAGCAGGAGTAGGCCCTTCATGAAGGCCCGATGGCGGTTATGGCGAAAGTAATGCAGCATGATCGATTCAGTGAAAGTCCCTGTTACAGACAGGCAAATTTCATACCGTTTATCGTAGGCGCATGGCCTCACAGCGGTCAAGTGAATAAGACCCCGGCCAGGATCTCGAGTTCACGGCGGATCATCCCGCTACCGGCCGGTAAAATAATTTATAGCCACGGAATCCACGGAAAAACACGGAAACAATTCTAATGGGTGTTCTTTCTTTCCGTGTTTTTCCGTGGATTCCGTGGCCATACTATCCGTCATCATCCGATCGAAGATAGTGTGGCGGGACAGGCGCGCTCAACATGATCACCTCAATCTCCTCGGTGATTTCCTCCTGGCGCAGAACATTCGATTGCCGCGCAAACTCGGCGAGGCTTTCTTCGAGATGCGATACCGCGCCGTCCAGGTGCTGGAGGCGGATCTGGTTCTCGGCGAGCAGGGAGGTATACAGCACCTGGTTTAGCGATGCGAACAGATAGTGATCCGTCAGTTCGGACAGGAAGGTTGCGGGCTCCAGGTTCAGCTCCGGCGGATGACTGAAGGCGGGTGCCGTCCCGCGCAGGGCCTGAAACGGCGGCAGCAGCCGTTCGCTGAGAACCCGCTCGGAGTCCGCCTCGCGGTAAAGCACAGTCAGTGTCAGTGAACCGTGGCCTGGCTGAAGTCTGGCCAGTGCGCTGACGATGCGACTCAACACGCGCTCGACCTCTTCCGCGACGTTGGCGCCCTCGATGAAGACGGCCACCCGCGGATCGGCTTCGAGTCGGCTGCGCAGCCGGCCGCCGACCGCGATCACTGACGGCGCATCAGGCCGGGATTCCTGCAGCCCGGTATCCAGTTGCCGCAGGAGGGATGCATTGAAATCGCCGCAGAAACCGCGTTCTGTTCCGACCACGAGCTGGATGTGCGCCAGCGCCCCGGGCTGGCTGTCCGGATACGGGTAGAAGCCGAGAAAATCCGCACCCACCCGTTCCAGGGTGCCCACGACGCTGCGCTGGGCGTCGAGAAAACGCATCAGCTTGCGGGTCTCTATGTAGGCCAGGGTCTTCATGGAATTCATGATCTCCCGGATCTCGTCCAGCATGTGCCGGTGGCTGTCCACCTCGCGGCGCCGGCTCATGCCGGGTTCTCCGGCTGCCGGCCGAGCCAGGCGACGACCGCCTCAGACCAGGCCTCGCGGGCACTCTCGAGCGTGAGTCCCGATTCGCTCGCCTGCCTTGCGAGTGTCGCGGCAGCGGGGGCGATGGCTTCCGGCTCCAGCGTGTCGAAATGGCCGTCATTGAAGGCGACCAGCCAGGCCATCTGACACGCGATGGGCAAGGGAGACAGGCGGTCCTGCTTCAGGAGCTCGCGCAGGGCGCGGCCGCGCCGCAACGCCGCCTCCATGGCGGGCTCCAGCCGTGCACCGAAGCGGGTGAACACCTCGAGCTCCAGGAACTGCAGATAATCGAGCTTCATGCGTCCCGCCTCGTCCTTGATGCGGTTATTCTGTGCGCGCCCCCCCACGCGCGAGACCGATTTCGCGATATCGATCGCGGGGCGAAAACCGCCGACGAACAGTTCCCGATCGAGGTAGATCTGGCCGTCGGTGATCGAGATCAGATTGGTCGGAATGTAGGCGGCAATCTCACCCTGCTGCGTCTCCACGACCGGCAGCGCGGTCATGCTGCCGCCGCCATGGGAGGCGTTCAGGCAGGTGGCGCGCTCCAGAAGACGCGCATGCACGGAAAAGATGTCGCCCGGGTAGGCCTCCCGGCCGGGGGGACGGCGCAACAGCAGCGACAGTTCGCGATAGGTCCTGGCATGGGTCGACAGATCATCGTAAACCACCAGCGTATGCCGTCCCTGCTGCATCCAGTACTCGGCAAGGGCACAGCCGGTCATGGCTGCCAGGTGCTGCAGGCCCGGCAGGGCACTGGCCTCGGCGACCACCACGGTGGTGTGGTCCAGGGCCCCGTTGTCGCGCAAGGTGTCGATGGTGTTGACAACGGTGGAGCGTTTCTGGCCGATGAGCACATAGACACAATAGACGTCTTTGTCACGCTGGTTGATGACGGCATCAATGGCCAGCGAGCTGCGGCCGAGTCCCTCATCACCGATAATCAGCTGCCGCTGCCCCTTGCCGATCGGGATCAGCGTATCGACGATTTTTATGCCGGTGTAGAGCGGTTCGTGCACGAAATCGCGCGCGACAATTGGGGGTGAGCGGGTATCCAGGCGCTGCCAGTGGCTACGGGCCGGCGGCGGGACGCCGTCCAGCGGTATGCCCAGCGGATCGATGACGCGCCCGAGCAGGGCGTCACCGGCGGGCGCACTCAGGGTGCGTCCGGTGAGCTGTACGGTCAGCCCCGCGGTGAGCGCCTCCGTCTGGCGGAGCAGAACCGCACCAATCAGTTCCTCCGTGAGGTCGAACACCATGGCACGGCTGCCGTCCTCGACTTCCAGGACGTCGTCCATGGCGGCCGACGGCAGCCCACTTATCCAGGCGATGCCATCACCCACGGAGACCACGCGTCCCTGTTCGGAAACGCGCAGCCCGGGGCGCCAGGCATCCAGCCAGGCGGCCTGGCGCTGCAGCAGGCTTTCGGCGCCGGTCGGCTCAGGACGATCCATGGCTGAACTGCGCAAACGCCGCCAGGTCATCGTGCAGATTGGCGTGCAGGACCCAGGAGCCGAGCGAGATCCGCAGCCCCGCCAGCAGCTCGCTGTCCTGGCGGTACTCGAAGGTGGGCTCTACGGCAAAACGGGTGCGCAGGGCCTGTTCCAGGCTTGTGCGTTGCCCCTGATCGAGCGGGTAGGCGCTCGCGACCACGACCTTCTCGAGCGTGTTCAGTTGCGCCGCCTGGGCGAATGCCTCGCGGCGTTCGTCCGTCAAGGCGGCCATTTCGGCCAGCAGCAGATCCAGCAGGCGCACCTCCAGCTCGGGACCGGCGAGCCGGGACAACAGACGTGCGGCGAAGCGCGCAGCTTGCGCCAGCGCCGACTGTTCGGCCTGCAGATGCAGTTTTTCCAGCCGGCGCTGCTCGGTGACCCGGGCCTTTTCCCGCTCCTGGTCCAGCATGCCGGACAGTTCCGCCAGGCGGCGCTGGCGTTCGGTGTCGATCTCGAGGTACAGCGCCTTGCGGGCATCCTGCCGCTCCTGCTCCCACTCGGCGAGGCGGCTCTGGTACTGCGCCTGCAGCGCTTCGGCGCCTTCCTGCATGGCCCTGGCGTCGGCCAGTGTCTTTTCGATGCCCGCGCGCCGGCTGGCGATCACCGCCAGCACCGGTTTGTAAAACAGGCGCTGCAGGATCCACACCAGGATCAGAAAGTTGATGCCCTCGAGCAGAAAGGTCGACCAGCTCAGTTCCAAGACGGATGTCTCCTCAGGATCTGTTTATCGCAGCAGATACTCGAGCAGCGGGTTGCGAAACAGCACGATCAGCACGATGACCAGGCAATAGATCGCCAGCGACTCGATCATCGCCAGGCCGATAAACAGGGTGCGCATGATGGAACGTTCGGCCTCCGGCTGCCGCGACAAGGCATCCAGCGCACTGGAGATGGCGCGACCCATGGCGAGCGCGGGGAACATCACCCCGAGCGCGATCGCCAGCAGGGCCGCTACGGTCGAGGCCAGGGTGAACCAAGTCATGTCGGTCACGGCTTACTCCTTTTTCAGTTGCTTGAGCTGTTGCGACTGCATCCCGCCGGCCACGTAAATCAGCGCCAGCATGCCGAAGATATAGGCCTGTACCAGCGCCTCGATGATGTGCAGCATCAATATCGGTATCGGGGCGAGAAACCCCGCCACCAGCAGAATCAGCACGGCCGCCATTTCCAGGCTCATGATGTTGCCGAACAGGCGTACCGCCAGGGCGATGGTGCGGGTGATCTCGCTGATGATGTGAAACGGCAGAAGAATGGGGCTGGGTGTCAGGTAGTGACGCAGATAGGCCTTGAGACCCTGGCTGCGGATACCGAACCAGTGCACCGACAGAAACACCAGCATGGCAAGCGCCGCGGTCGCCGACAGATCCCCGGTGGGCGAATGCACGCCGGGGATGAGGCCGCTGAGATTGCTGACAATCAGAAACAGCCAGAGACTGGCGATGAAGGGCATGATCTGGCGGGCCTGCTCCGGTGCTACGGCGCCGATGGCCTCCTCCAGCACGGAGACAATGCCTTCGATGCCTGACTGCAGCGGGCCCGGGTCGATACGCAGACGGCGGGTGGTCAGCCAGGCGAACAGCGCGCCGGCAGCCATGATCGCCCAGGTCGTTACCACCGTCGTCGTGACGCTGAGCGGACCGAGCTGAAACACGGTGTTGACGGAAAGTTCACCCGCACCCATGCCTTACTCCCGGATGAACAGATACACGTTGACCGCACCCACGATCAGGCCCAGAACGATCAGGCTCAGTGTCCAGCGGATCGAGTAGCCTTCCGCCAGGCCGTCCAGCCAGTGACCGAGATAGGCGCCGGCCACCACGGGCAGCACGAACAGCAGGCCCAGCGTGCCCATGTACACCGTCTGGGCAATGAGTGTCGGGCGCTCCTGCTCGGCCTGTTTCATGCGCCGCGCCTGTTGTTCCACCCGTTTGCGGAGTTGCTCGTGTGGTTCCATCCCGCTCACCCGTACTCGCGACGCATCGCCCACATGCGCCGCAGGACCTCGTCGTCCATGCGATGCAGGCTCTCTTTGGTCGCGCGCAGACTATCTTCCTCGGCCAGCAGCTGTTTCTGCAGGGCGGCACTGATCTGTTCGTAGTCGCTGTCCATGAGATAGCGGCGGGTACCGATGGTGAGCTCATTGTCGACAAAATAGAGCGCCGCACCCGGCAGGGCCAGATAGCGCCAGTCTGTGTCTGCGCTGCGAAAGCGCGCCAGGCCGAACACCAGCGTGGTCATGGTGCGGGCGTGTCCGGCGAGAATGCCAAAGCTGCCTGAGGCATCCTCGCCAACGAATGAGGTCACGCCCTCGATACGCTCGCTGTGCATGGCATCGCGCAAAATCAGCGTAAAGGTGTTCATGGTGCGCCTCTTCGCATAGTGCCGCGCCCGCCGCACGGCTCGTCCGGCATGTCGTCGCAGCAGCCCGGCAGAAACAAACGGCGGGGACCACCTGATGCAGTCCACGCGAGCCTCTCGGGTGTGAATGCTGGAATGCTTGACGCAGAGGGAATGCCTGACCGGCTGCAGAAATCGAGGGGTCCATTTCTTTGACCCTTTTCGTCAAATAGCAGCAACTATTACCTCAAACGATCGACAATCCCCCGATTTCCTACCCGCCTGGCGACGCACCGATTACTCAGACAGGCTCCTGACATTAGCCTGCCGTGTCAAGAGCTATTCGCCTCCCGCCTACCAGGTATATCCCCCCGTCAACAGATATTCGTAGTCATTCTTCTTGGCATCCTCCGCCGGGTTGTTGTTGCGGTCGAAGTTGACCTGCACGGTGGCCTGCAGGCTGTCGAAGATAGGAATGCGCAGCCCGGTCTGCGATTTGAACAGGTACGCGGAGCTATCCTCGAGGCTCCAGTCCAGGCTGTGCCTGTGGAAGGCCTGCAGCTTCCAGGCCTCCAAGAGGTAATGGTCGAAGCGCAGTCCCCAGTGGGCGGCGGCGTAATCCTGATTCTCGCTGGTATCGTAATTCTCCCAGATATAGGCGGGACCGGCTTCGATGGACAGGTTGGTGCGATCGGTTTCATATACGACCCGCTGGATTGCCGCCAGCCCGATCCCCATCTCACCGGCATAGCTGGTCTCAAACATGAGTTTTCCATCCTTGGTCGTCTTCACGACCCCGGTAAACCGGTCGCCATTTTTCATATACACCTCGTCGGCTAGACCGCTACCGGAAAAGAGCAGACAAATCAGAGGTGGTGAACAACGGCTTTGGGATAAATCCATGAAGTCATTCTCCTTTCAGATCAGAAAGTCCGCTTCGTGATTCTTGTTGGGTATCCGAGCAAGGTTCGCTCAGCTCCTCAACGTATATCCATGAAGCGAAAAGGCAGCGGAAAGAGGTCGGTGACAAATCGCAAGCGTTATCATTTGTCACTGATAATCCTCTAGCCGTCTCGTTAACCAGGTGGTATTCGTTGAGTTGCGAAACAAGACGAACCACCGGAAAAGGAGACGACCATGACACTGTATTGCGGAATTGATCTGCATGCCAACAACTGTGTTGTCGCTGTGCTGGATGAAGGCGACAACACGGTCTATGAAAAGTCCTCTACCCAATGATCTGGAGGTCATAGTTGCGGTTTTGCGACGGTATCAGGGAGGGTTGTAAGGCTGCGTCGTGGAATCGACCTACAACGGTACTGGCTGATCGATGGTTTGATGGAAACCTGTTTTTTGGTTTATCTGGCGCATACCAGGGCCTTGCCCCAGTACGCGGGTGTGACGTACATCAATGACTTTTCGGATGCCCGGCGGCTCGCGCATCTGTTAGCCTTGGGTACCCTGCCGACCGGTTATATTAATCCACGCGAGGTGCGCGGCTTGCGCCATTTGCTGCGTAGACGCCTGCCGCTGGTCAGACAGCAGAGCCTGCACCACCTGAGCCTGCAGAGCCTGATTGCACAGCACAGGGGCAAGCGATTGAGCGCGAATGCGATTTAAGGCCTGGCGCCGCAACAGCGCGACGATTATCTGAGGGGACCGATTTTGCTCGGTGCCCAGTTGACATGCCAGGCCCGCTGCTGGCTGCAAGCCGCCATCATGCGGCTCGAGAGGGATAGAGAAACAGCTCAAGCCCGGTCAGGACTACCGTTTACTGCAAACGATCTCTGGCGTGGGGCCAGCACATGACGATCCATGAGCTTGCTGCTCGACCGCAAGAGATCGACCATTGGGTAGATACCCTGCCCCGCCTGTGCGCGCGACAGGATCACGGTGGTATCCAGATCGCTGACAACGGTATTCACCGCCGGGTCGGTCATGTCGTCGGACTCCATTCTCGTTAACCCGTCTGGTTTGGGTGCCGTTTGCTGTGAAATAGAATGGATTCGCTGATCCGGTCCACGCAAGCCTCTCGGGTGTGAGTACTGGAATGCTTGACGCAGAGGGAGCGCCTGACCTGCTCCAGAAATCGCGACGTCCTGTTTTCATTCTCATCCCCGGGATCGCGAAGGGTCTGTATCAATTCACAGCACGGAGACATCTTTCGGAAACGCTCTTCAGGATAGACCGAACCTTTCCGGAATCCCCCAAGTCACAACACGCCACAGGAGTGCGTGCACTCGAGTATCCGATTGAATGCAGTACGGAAGCGCAGTATTGTTGTGCATGATTCTCCAGCGCACGGGGTGCGGCTGCGTTATAGGGCGAAAACGCCCGTGTTAAAACACGGAAACAATCCAGATACACAGTTTTGGGCGCCTGAGGAGAGCACTTCTGTGTCGTGTGAGTGCGAAGTCGAAGTCAGAGATGCGGAGCAGGCGAAAGTCCTGAAGGCTCTGCTCGCCATTAACGCCGCGATGTTCTTTGTTGAGAGCATCACTGGCCTCTTTGCCGAATCCACCGGGCTCATCGCCGATTCACTGGACATGTTCGCTGATGCTGCCGTTTACGGCATCGGCCTTTACGCCGTCGGGCGCTCTACTCTCCATAAGGCAAGGGCCGCATACGCCAGCGGTATCTTCCAGTGTTTGCTGGGGGCTGGCGTTGTCGTGGAAGTTGTCCATCGCTTCATCGTAGGCTCCGAGCCGATATCGCTTCTGATGATGAGCATTGGCACATTAGCGCTTGTGGCCAACGTGACCTGCCTTGTCCTTCTGTCAAAGCATCGAGAAGGCGAGGTCCACATGCGGGCAAGTTGGATCTTTTCAACCAATGATGTCCTGGCCAACCTAGGAGTAATTCTCGCCGGTGTGCTAGTGGCCTATCTTGGGTCGGCACTGCCTGACCTCGTCATTGGCTCCGTCATTTCCGCGCTAGTCATTCGTGGCGGTGTCCGCATCATTCTCGATGCGCGGCACGAGTTAGCAGAAGACGCCCAATCGGGTAACCGGGGGTTTCTAACCCCCAGTCCCCACACCACCCGGCATGCGGGTCGGCACCGGGCGGTTCGTCAAGCGTAGTGAAACTGGATCCACTGTTCTCGGACGGAGACGAGTCCTTGTTCCGCCAGCCACTTGTTGGTCATACCCGAGTGCGTGGCAAGTGTTCTTGCCAGGCGATACGGACCTTTAGAACTTAAACCAAGGCTCACAGCTGTTTGAGTCCTGGTTCCCAGTTTGATGAGAGTGCGGATACGGGTGCGCGGCTTGCGCCACTGCTTCAAGTAGCACATGCGTAGCCACTCATCCAGACCGGGTAAAGTCCGGTAGTATTCCGAGAGACCGAAGTAGTTGATCCACCCCTGGACGTAAAGCCGCAGTTCGCGGTAACGGCGTTGCATGGAGATACCCCAAGAGCGCTTCGTCAGACGACGAATGCGGTGCTTGAAGTCCTGCAGTGCTTGCGTGGTCCAGCGAACTTTCTTGCCCCGAAACGTAAAACTCAGAAAGTGAAGATCGTTGGTTTTCACCACACGACTCTTCGCTTCATTTACGAGCAGTTTTAGTTTGGTGGTCAGAAAGCGCGACACCCATGCCATGACACGATGTCCGGCCGAGGTGGATTTCACGCAGATGGTGAAGTCGTCGGCGTAACGGGCAAAGCGCAGTTGGCGGGATTCCAAGAGCTTATCCAGATCGTCCAACAGGAGGTTCGCCAATAATGGCGACACCACGCCCCGCCGGTCGCCTTTCGCCGATCAACAACACAAGTTACCTTTTGCGTTCGGGGAGTGACGGGGCCACCTTGCGGCACCCCTTTCAGCGTTGGATGGCATTCCCCCCCGATCATTACAGCTGCCCGCAGGTAGCGACCGATAAGTTTGAGTAAACCCTTGTCGGCGATGAAGCGACGGAGCCGGTTCATCAGCAAGTCGTGGCTAACGCGGTCGAAAGAATTTTGATAGGTCCACGTCCACCGCGATCCGATAACCTTCTTCAATGAAGCCTTTGATTTGCCGAACGGCACCGTGGGCATTGCGCCCCGGTCGAAATCCGTGGCTGGCCTCGGAGAAGGCAGGATCGATGAGGGGGTTTAACACTTGGGCAATGGCTTGCTGTATGACGCGGTCGTTGACGGTAGACACCCCCAGCAGACGGACACCGCCCGTCGGTTTGGGAATCTCCACCCGTCGAACGGGCTGCGGCATATAGTAACCATGCTCCAGGGCTCGACGCGTCGCGGCCCAGTGCTGTTTGGCCCATTGAGGATAGTCTTCAATGGAAACGCCATCGACACCGGGTGCACCCTTGTTGCTCTTCACTTGCTTCCAGGCAGTGTGAAGGTTCGCGGGTAACAGGACGCGCTTCAGTAGATCATCGTTCACCAACAGTAGGCGCTCTAGGCGAGGCTGGCTGCTGATCCCGACCGCCCGGAGACAACTTCACGTTTGGCACGTGCTGCGCGGTCTCGGAGACCGGATAGGCTCCTCCTTGGTTGACGTTCAGGCCTTCGTCTTTAGTCACGTCCTATGACCTCCAACTACTATGCCGTCGGCTGACTTCTGCCTGATCACCGATATCATTGCTGACACCGGCGCTGTGCCCAAAGGCACCGCACGTCAGGCAGATCTCCCCAGATAAGAACATGAACTGTTGCTGCACAACCTCGCCATTTACCATACCGCGCGAACCCGTGGGTTTCGTTATCTTGTGCTAACTCACCCCTGCGGCTTGGCCTTCTATGACGTTTCTGTCCATAGGCTCGCAGTTTTGCGCTCGGGCTTCCTCAAGACATCACCTCGCGGGTTTGCCCTTGCCGTCGGCTAGTAGTTATGATTGATCCATAATGAATCAATTTAGGTTCTCCTACAGGGGACTTGCACCCCATAAGTCCATGCCCATGCTGGGCGTACACAAATCAGTCGAGTATGCCCGCCTTCCAGGCGGGCCCGACGCCTGCTCCGCAGGCGCGGCTCACTTCAACCGTCATCGGTCAAAATAGAACTCGGAGTAAAATGAAATCGCAGACAAATACGGGAGAGCAATATGGCAAGAACAGTCGAGGAGTTGGAGCGCGAAATTCGCTCCCTAAGTGATGATGAGCGACTTCATCTGCTAAGAGATCTAGTGGCCGATCTTGATGGTGAACGAGATCCGGAGGTAGAAAAAGCCTGGCTAGAAGAGGCGCAGCGAAGATTTCGTGAGCTAAAAGATGGTGTTGTTGAAGCCATTCCTGCCGAAGAAGTATTTAAAAGTGCGAGGGATCGCCTGAGATAGTGAATGTCGAATTCCACCCGGAAGCAAGCACAGAGTTCCAGGCTGCCTCTACGTATTATGAAAATGAGGTTCCGGGGCTTGGTGAAGGATTTATCTCCGAGTTGGAGAGGATCGCAGAACTTATAGAAGCGAATCCTGCTATCGGCACGCCAATTGATGATGTCTTTCGCAGAGCAGTGTTGGTGCGCTTCCCTTTCTCGGTCATATATCGCGCAGAAAATGGCAAGTTATGGATTATCGCGGTTGCCCACCAAAGACGTAAGCCTGGTTACTGGCGTGATAGAACTGGCCGATAACCAGTGCTTCCAGCCGACGCAAAAATCGCGCGGCTGAAGCACAATGTTAGAAGCCATAGAAAATGATTCGAGTAATTTATTTAGGCTGCTTAGGTTTGGGTCCGGTTGTCCTGATCGGCTTGATATTGACGGTTGCTGGCTTACTCAGGCCGGTAGCCGAAAACTATGGTAAAGCAGGAGCATTCTTGGCTTCTCTGTCATTGGGTGTAGGTTTAATCGGCCTCGGGGTAATTACAGCCTTGGGGTTAATTGGCGCATCCCTGGGTTACGTATACCAGGATAAACTACCGTCAAGCTTGCTATAAAAGTATTGGTGGCCGGCATTGATGGCCTGCCGGGTGTTCCGTTACTGGTGTATGTAGCTGCTAAAGGGGCTGTTAATGGCTTCTAACAATGAATAACGAGACGTGAGGTCTCGTTTATTTAACTGTTATGTGAACAGGCCAATCGGCGAGAGACGAATAAATGAATGTCGTGAGTTTTGTGGAAATTGAGGAAAATGAAAAAGATTTAATCATCTCTTTTGCTCTCGACGACGATGATGATGATGATGGAGGTATTAAAAGCCTTATCTTACATCGAACGTTATTTTTCGAATTCATCTTGCCAGATGAAGAGCGAGGTACAAAGGTGAGTCTCGAAGGAGATTACTTGGAGGAAGAACACTTAAATACACTGGAGCGATTCGAATTTAATATGCCGGTGTTGAAAATTAAGTCTCGATTCCGTTCATATGAAATCGATGCGCACAGACTTGAACCGAGAGAATTTGAGCAGATCAAGGAGGCGTTGGCTCGACAAAACTATGACGGAAGATTTGAGATTATTTCCACATAACAAAGTGCTAAACACCGTTCGCTTCCGCTCACTCGGCCGCTTCGCCTGTCGGCTGAGCGCTGGTTAGCACAACGTTATGTGTCTGAGATGAGCGTCCGCCTGCGACCCAGTGGCCTCTCGCGACTAAGGCATTGCAAGTGCTATAAAAAGCGCAATCGGTTGGGAAATGCTGTATTCTAATCGCTCCAACCCTTGAATTTCATAGAAGACAATTCGAATGGCCAAACCCAATTACGCTTTTGAAAAGCGCCAGAAAGAAATCGCCAAGAAGAAAAAGAAGGAAGAGAAGCGCTTGCAAAAAGCAAGAGTAGACGATAGTCAATCTCAGGGCGTTCAACCGACATTGTCCAACGATGATAAATCGTCAACAACTGGCGAAACATAACGAAAACAGTCAAACGGTAAGCGGAACCAAACTTTTTGATACATAACGTCAAAAACTGAATAGTACGGTTCATCTATGATTCGTGTTGCTGTTAAATGATTCTGTGGAAACATCAGAATAATGAAAGTCAATGGGGATTAATTTCACAAAGGAGAATACGTCATGAGTACAGGTACAGTGAAGTGGTTCAATGCAGCCAAAGGCTTCGGATTCATCACTCCAGATGATGGAGGAAAAGACCTGTTTGTTCATCATTCTGAAATCCAGAGCGGGGGAGGCTATGCAACGCTCAGTGACGGCCAGAAGGTAGAATTCGAAGTCGGACAAGGCCAAAAGGGACCGTGTGCAAACAAGGTCGTGCCTCTCTGAATGTGTTGTCCACGCTAGGGGGCTTAAGCATCAACACATAATCGGTTAGCCGGGGGTTTTTCTCCCCCAGCCTCCACAACACCCCGCATGCGGATCCGCACGGGGCGTTTCCTCCGGAGCTGAAAAGGACCACCATAGGATGGCGGCCTTCAACGCTGGGTACGTTACGGCCGTTGAAACTCGCCCGTCTCTCTCGTTGCCGAAAGTTCAGGCCTTCACCGCGTCCCACCCATTACGGTGGGCGTTTGGCTACTATGCCGTCGGCTGACTTCTGTCCCATCACGCCGGGCGTTACCGCAAGGCGCGCTGCCCGAGTCGCTGTAGGGTCCGGTGGCGATTCCAGCATTTTCGTGCTGGCCCTCAGGCCGGCTCCCATGGCAACCACAGCCCCCTTAGGGTTCGATTCAGCGAGTCACATGAACATGTTCGTCATTCTCAACGACGCGCCGTACGGTTCGGAGAGAACCTACAATGCGCTTCGCTTTGCAATGGCGACGCAGAAGGACCATCCCGGCACAGATGTCCGCGTCTTCCTCATGGCAGATGCAGTAACGGCGGCCATTTCGGCACAAAGCACGCCGCAGGGTTACTACAACATTGAGCGCATGGTTAAGTCCGTCATCGCCAAGGGCGGCCAGTTTAGGCTCTGTGGCACATGTTGTAAGGCTCGTGGGCTCAAGTCGCTACCGCCGATCGAGGGAGTTGAGGTCAGCACCATGGGTCAGCTGGCACAGTGGACCATCGACTCAGACAAGGTTCTGGTGTTCTGAAGCATGTGGAATACTTGGGATCAGAGTAAGAACTTCCTCAATATCCGGGAGTTCGCCGAAAAGTCCCAGTGGCAGGAAACAGAGAAAGCGGGGGGAATTCAGTCAGCCCGCGTAGAATTGTCACTCTGAGCCCGCGCATCACGGGCCGCCGAAGTCAGGATTCGCGTGTTGCGCGTGCGCCGGGACCGGTCAGAAGCGCCAGACCAGCGGCGCGATGGCGATGGTAAGCGCGCCCAGCAGCAGGTTCAACGGTATCCCGACCTTGAAGTAGTCGCTGAATCGGTAACCGCCCGGCCCGTAGACCATCAGGTTGGTCTGGTAGCCGATCGGCGTCGAAAAGCTGGCCGAGGCTGCCATCATGATCGCGATGGCAAAGGGCATGAAGCTCACCCCGAGCGTCTGACTCGTCGAGAGCGCGATCGGAAACACGAGCACGGCAGCGGCGTTGTTGGTGATCAGCTCGGTGAAGATCATAGTCACGAGGTAAATGACCGCCAGTGTGACCCAGGGGTCCCCCTGGGCAAGCTGGATCATGTGCTCGGCAATGAAGTGCGCGGCGCCCGTTTTTTCCAGGGCGTGTCCCAGGCCGAACGAGGCGGCGATGGCTATCAGGACCTTCCAGTCCACCGCGGTTCGGGCCACCCTGCCGGTGACGCACCGCGAAACCAGCATGAGACCGGCGGCGAGCATCGCCGCCTGCAGCATCGGCAGCCACTCGAAGGTCACGACGACGACCATGCCCGCCAGGACCGCCACTGCCAGCAGCGCCCGATCGTGTCGCAGCGGGCGTGAGTCGGGGAGCTGGCTTACCAGGAAGAAGTCCCGCGAGTTGTGCTGGCGGTCGGCGA
>Ga0209536_100007049_pt1 | contig 17088 bp, 15 predicted proteins | sample DeeMarSeWOR28_12_FD_187461 | JGI IMG/M metagenome (GOLD analysis project Ga0209536, IMG submission 187461) | Marine sediment microbial communities from White Oak River estuary, North Carolina - WOR-2-8_12 (SPAdes) (version 2) | ecosystem: Environmental > Aquatic > Marine > Intertidal zone >... | reverse complement strand
GCCGGTTGCGCCGGTTAGGCCTTGCTCGCCAACCAGGCTAGACCGGCAAATCAAAGATCTACTTATTTTTCTTCCTGGCTGCTCGCTTTTTCCCAGCTGCTTTCTTGTCGCTGTTTCGGAGATTTTCCCAGATAACCGAACCTCCCTGACCCAGCCCCACACACATGGTTGTCAAGCCGTATTTAACCTTCGGGTCTTCGGCAAATTCGTGCATGAGGTGAACCATCAAACGGGGGCCGGAGGAGGCCAGGGGGTGACCGAAGGCGATGGCACCTCCCCATGGGTTCAGACGAGGTTCGTCAGGCATCTTGAGCTTGAACTCCCTCATGAACGCTAGGCACTGCACGGCAAAGGCTTCGTTTAGTTCAATAAGACCAATATCGTTCATGCTGAGCCCTGCGAGCCTCAGAACTTTGTGGGTGGCGGGGATAGGCCCGAGACCCATTACCTCAGGTCTGACTCCGGCGTAAGTATAGGCCACTACCTTCATCTTGGGCTGGACACCGAGTTCAGCTGCCTTTTCCCTTGACATGAGCAGGACACCGCAGGCACCGTCGTTGAGGCCAGAGGAATTACCGGCGGTTACCTTTCCCATGGGACGAAAGGGGGTTTTCAGGTCCCTGAGGCCCTCCATGGTGGTTTCAGGGCGTGGCTGCTGGTCACGGTCCGCAACCACCCATCCTTCGGGAGTGTAAACGCTCATGGGAACTATCATCTGAACGATTTTGCCGTCCTTATCGGCCTTGGCCGTTCTTTGTTGGGAAAGCATGGCATATTCATCCGCCATCTCCTTGGTGATCTCTGGGAACATGTCGTGGAGATTCTCTGCTGTTTTTCCCATAACCAGGGCATCTTCCGAGACCAACCGGTCCACCAGGAATCTGGGATTGGGATCGGCGGTGGCGGCCATGGGGTGGTGCCCCATATGCTCCACGCCCCCGGCTATAGCTATATCAAAGGCGCCCAGGGCGATTTCTGAGGCTGCGGTAGTGACCGCGGTCATGCCACTGGCACACATGCGATCCACCGAGGCCCCAGCGCAATGCTCGGAGAGTCCGGCCAGGATGGCGGAGGTTCTCCCGAGGGTGAGGCCCTGATCTTTCTCCTGGGTGGTGGCGCCCCAGAAATTCTCTTCCACCATATCGGGAGTGATCTCGGGGTTCCGACGCAGAAGCTCCCGGATCACCTTCACCACCAAGTCATCAGCGCGTGTCTGCCAGAAAAATCCCTTTTCTCCGGCCCTGCCAAACGCTGTGCGCACGCCGTCCACCAAGACCACTTCTCGTGCTTTCATGTTTTGCTCCTTGTTCTATAGGTCTGTCGTCGTTGTGAGTGGTGTGTCGATTATGTTCAGATAGAATTACCACTCCTATTGGTTTAGCCACTTATACCGGCAAAACCGGCTAAAATGGCCAACCAGTTGGCCCTACTCTACTCCAGTGAAAAGGCCTCTACCGGAATAGCCACGGCTGCCCGCTGCCCGCTCATGATCGCCCTGGCCTTACCCTGGGCCAGAGTTAGGATGCTGTTGATGAAAAATTCGGCCGAAGCCACTTTACCTCGATAAAAGGCTGCGCTACGGTTGGTTGCCAAAATCTGCCGCTGAGATTCACCGTCCTGGGCGCCAGCATCCAGATAAATCTCCTGCAGGCGACGGTGAGCGATGAGAGCTTGCCACAAAAGCATCAATCCCACAGCCACGTCCCCGAAGAGTTCCAGGTAGGGCGTGGCATAAAGGAGGGTCTCGACGTAGTCTTCGGTCATGCCTTTGAGACCGAAGTATTTGGTCACCTGAATGAGCTGATCACGAGCAGCCTCAAACGTGGCCACCAGTTCCCTCAGTTCGAAATTCTTGCGGGCCCAGCCAAGAAACTCCTCGGTCTCACCTATGAGTCTCTTGAAAAGTTGTCCCCTTTTGATGGCCAGCTTGCGGCCCACCAAGTCCAGAGCCTGAATTCCGTTCGTGCCTTCATAGATCGAGGCAATCTTGCAGTCACGTAAAAATTGCTCCACCGGGTATTCCTGGCAGTAGCCGTAACCACCGTGCACCTGGATCGCGGTTTCGCAGACCCGGAAGCCCATATCGCTGCCGTAAGCCTTGCAGACCGGGATAAGGATGTCAATAAAGTCCTGGTACTTTTCTCTTTCCTCGTCATTTTCGGTGGAGCGCACCATGTCTTCACAGAAGCCGACGTAATAGAGCAGGGAACGCAAGCCTTCACTAGTTGACTTCATAAACATGAGCATCCGACGTACATCCGGATGATTGACAATGGCCACTTTCGGCGCGGTAGGATCCCTCAACCGGCTGGCCTCGGGTCCCTGGTCCCGTTCTTTGGCAAATTTGAGCGAGTGTAAATAGGCCGCACTGGCGTGGCTCTGACCCTGCATGCCCACAAACAGCCTCGACTCGTTCATCATCTGAAACATGATGCGCATTCCCTGGTTTTCCTCTCCCAGTAAGTAGCCTGTGCAGTTGTTGTTCTCACCAAAGTTCAACACGCAGGTGGGACAGCCATGAATTCCCAGCTTTTGCTCTATGCCGCCGCAAACGACGTCGTTATCCACCAACTGACCGTTATCAATGCGCTTTTTTGGAATAATGAAGAGGGAAATACCTTTGGTCCCCGGAGGAGCTCCCTCAATCCTCGCCAAGACCATGTGGACAATGTTCGCTGTGAGATCATGCTCACCACAAGATATAAAAATTTTCGTCCCGGAGATGCTGTAGGTGCCATCGTCATTGCGCACCGCTTTGGTGCGCAGGGCGCCGACATCGCTGCCGGCCTGGGGCTCGGTGAGGCACATGGTTCCGCACCATTCAGCGGAATACAACTTATTCATGAAGGTGCGCTTTTGCTCCTCGGTTCCATAGACTTCCAGGAGTCTGGCAGCTCCGTGGGTGAGTCCGGGAAACAGGAAAAGGGACAAATTGGCGGCCCCAAACGCTTCTACGGCCGCGAGACCGACGACCACCGGGAATCCTTGACCGCCGGCTTCCACCTTTTCGGAGATGGGGAGCCAACCGCCCTCCCGGTACATCTGAAAAGGGCGATGGTAACATTCGGGAACCCTCACCTTGCCGTCTTCCCAGACGCACCCCTCTCGGTCGCCTATGCGGTTGGCCGGGGCCATCTCGTTTTCCGCCAGCTTCCAAGCCTGCTCCAGAACCATGTTGCACATTTCCCTGGAATATTCAGCATATTTGGCGGTGTTGCTCAGCTGTTCGATGTCAAGTTGCTCGAAGAGCACAAATTTGACATCCCTTTCGTCAACGAATAGGTTTGACATGGTTCACTCCTTGATGGCTCACTTGGTTCGCTGCACGGCGCAAAGCGCAAAGCGCTGGTCACTAATGGTTCTTGAATCTTACCTTTCAGTTTCCTCTCGAAGCCCTCTGGTAAACAGATCGGCCAGAGGGTCGGCCATGTGGGTGAGGTCATAGTCCCTGCCGGCCAGCAACCATGAAGTGACGGTTTCATCTAAGGCTCCGAAAAAACCCTTTTTGGCAGCACCCAAATAGAGATCCTTGCGAAATAGACCCTGCTCTTGACCTTCCTCGATGATCTGACCAATCAAGTCGAAATAACCCTTGAGGTCCGTTTTGGGGTAACTGCTCATGAAATGGCGACTCTGGCGGAGTTCGAGTTGAAAGACAGCTGCCAAATCAGGGTGCTCCTGCATCTCAAACAGATGGAGGTGAACCAGTTTTCTCAGCTTGGCTTCGGCGTTCTCTTCCCGATTCAATCTCCGCTTGAACTCCTGGATAAAACGCTGCACTCTCTCCTCGAAGATGCTGATAAGAAGGTCGTCTTTGTTTTTGAAATAGAGATAGATGGTGCCGGCCGCCACCCCGGCCTCCCGCGCCACGTCAGCGATTCTCGACTGGTGGTAGCCATTTCGAGCAAAGACGCTTATTGCCGCATTCATAATCAGTTCGCGCTTGTCATTCGCTCTCGTTGCTCGGGCCATTGAGAGTCACCCCTGGAAACCTGATCTTCTCGGACGGTAGCGTGCCCGCGGACCTAAGTATGAATGAGTATTCATTCATACTAGACATTATAGAGGAGCGATCTTAGTTGTCAATGTTTTTGTTTATACGAATAAATATAATTTAATTACGATATGTTAGATATTTAATTACTGATAATTTTAGGCCGATTTTCAAGCTGATTAGCAAAAATTGGGATTGAATCATTATTCATTCAAATCCCGGGGCAGAGTCGAGTTTGTAAACGATACACTGAATTATTCCTAGCAAGTCTGGGAACATCCTTGCTCATCCTGAAAAAAGGTTCTACAATTCGGCTGTTTCGCAAAAAATGTGCCGTACTTGCCAGCAGGCAGCAGTCAGTCTGATTAGAATGGTCTCTTTGAAATGTGGTCAACGGGTCAATTCATATAGGCTGGCGGCTGAAAGCTGCCAGCTGCATGCTGAATAGGGGGGTGAGGGGCAATGACTGAGAAGTTCAGGCATTTGGGCAGTGGCAAGACAGAATATCACTATGTGGTGAATCCTGACTGTCTGGAGACTTTTGCCAATCCTCATCCGGGTCGCGAATACAAGGTGACCTTTACCACCCAGGAGGTAACGAGCCTCTGTCCCATCACCGGTCAACCGGACTTCTATCGGATCGCCATCACCTACATCCCTGATCGTCACTGCTTGGAATCCAAGTCCCTAAAGCTTTACCTGTTCAGTTTTCGGCAGAGCGGCATGTTCGCGGAGGCGTTGGCAAACCGTATCTTGGACGACCTCGTAGCGGCATGCCACCCTCGATGGATGGAGGTGGAAAGTGTAATGAACCCCAGGGGTGGTATTGGGCTTACTGTCAGGGTGGAGTATAAAGTTGACGACCCTAAGTAATCACCAGCGAGCAGGGAATTATCTGGCGTTGCTTGCTTGCGTTTATTCCGGTAGCTTGGTGCTGGCTGCAGTTCTGGCAAGTAAGATTATTGCTGTTGGCGGTCTGGTGGTTCCAGCCGGTGTCTTGGCCTATTCTCTGACTTTTCTCATTACTGACGTAATCAGTGAAATCTGGGGTAAGGAGCGAGCTCAGACAGTGGTTGTAGGCGGTTTTATTACCCTGGTCCTTGTCTTTGTGCTCACCTCCATCAGCATCATTTGGCCGCCAGCCTCTTTCTGGCCGCACCAGCAGGCATATGAGACAATCTTGGGTAGCAGTGCCCGGATCATGGTAGCCAGTCTCACCGCCTATCTGTTCAGCCAGTACCACGACGTCTGGGCCTTTCACTTCTGGAGGCGAGTGACTACGGAGCGCTTCTTGTGGCTGCGTAACAATGCCTCCACTATTGTCTCACAATTGCTCGACAGCGTGGTGTTTATCGCAATAGCTTTCTATGGGGTCATGCCCCTTGTGCCGCTGATTCTGGGACAATGGGTGGTGAAGGTGGGGGTCGCCGTGCTGGATACGCCCCTGGTCTACCTTTTTGTTTACCTTGTGAGGCGTCGGCTGCAGTCGGTAGAGGTTTGCAGCGTAGGGTACACCCATAGACACAAATGATAAGCGACGGTTTCAGGAGGTTAGCTGTACATGAAAATCCTTATCAGTGACAGCCTTGCTTTGAAGGGAGTTAATTTGCTCCGGAGTGTTCCAGAGTTTGAGGTTGAATTCAAACCTGGTCTTTCGCCAGAAAAGCTCAAGGGAGCTATCAGCGATGCTGAGGCACTTGTTATTCGGAGTGCCACCAAGGTGACCGCGGATCTTATTGAGGCGGCGCCACGGCTGCGAGTGATAGGTCGGGCCGGCATAGGCCTCGACAACGTCGATATCCCGGCAGCCAGCAAAAGGGGTATTGTGGTGATGAATACTCCAGAGGGCAATGTGGTTACCACGGCTGAACACACCATTGCCATGCTCATGGCCCTTTCCAGGAATATTCACCAAGCCACGACTTCTATGAAGAAGGGTCAATGGGAAAAGAAAAGGTTCCTCGGGCAAGAGGTTTTTCACAAGACGCTGGGCATCGTAGGCATCGGTCGCATAGGGCGGATTGTTGCCGAGCGTGCCCTCGGCCTGCGCATGCACGTGATTGCCTTCGACCCTCACCTGGAGCCTCAGAGTATTCAGAGGCTGGGGGTTGTTCCGGTGGCTTTGGAGGAACTCTTCCGCCGTTCGGACTATATCACCGTTCACACCCCGTTGACCCGGGACACCAAGGGTCTGCTCAACCGTGAAGCCTTTGGCAGGATGAAGGATGGGGTTATGATCATCAACTGTGCCCGTGGCGGGATTGTCGATGAGCAGGCTCTGTACGATGCCGTTACCAGCGGCAAGGTTGCTGGAGCCGCCCTGGACGTGTTCGAAAAAGAGCCTCCCGGCGACAGCCCATTGCTCAAGATGGATCAAGTTATTTGCACCCCTCATCTTGGCGCTTCTACGGGCGAAGCCCAGGAAAATGTGGCGGTTGGCATTGCCGAGCAAATCAAGGAGTTTCTGCTTTCCGGCGGCATTCGCAACGCTGTGAACACTCCGCAGATAACCTGCGAACTCATGAGCGAGATTTGCCATTACCTCACCCTGGCTGAAAGACTGGGGTCTTTTCTGGGACAGGTGACCCAAGGCGCCATGAAAGAGGTGACCATTGAGTATATGGGCGGCGTAGCCCAACTGGACACGGCACCGATCACTCTTTCAGCCCTGAAAGGTCTCCTTGAACCCATCCTTCAGCACGAGGTCAATTACGTCAACTCCCCTATCCTTGCCAAGGAGAGAGGAATTCTGGTGAAGGATTCACGGAGTGAGGAAGCCCAGGATTACTTAAACCTCATCACCATCAAGTTGAGAAGCACCGCCGAGGAAACGCTGGCCGCCGGGACACTTTTCGGGAAGAAGGAGCCCAGGCTCGTTAGGTTCAACAACACCTCCCTGGAAGCAGACATTAAGGGTAACCTGGTGTTGATCTACAACGAGGATGTGCCAGGCACCTTCGGCAGCATCGGTACCTGCTTTGGCAAGCACAACATCAATATTTCCATGTGGAAAGCCGGTCAAATTATCGAAACCGGCGAAAATGTCCTGTTACTCCGGGTGGACCACCCCGTGGACGAGGAAGCCATGGAAGATCTGATGGATCTTACTAATGTCAATTCCGTACAACTGTTGCACATCTCATGAGAGAGTGTGATGATTCCCTTGGGTCAACACTGTCCTGTTCATGCCTGGATCAAGAGAGGTGCACAACCCCAACCGTGCGAATCTCTCAAACCGTTTCAAATTCGCGATATGGTCTCTACCATCCTGACCATAGCGTTTAGCATCATTTTGCCAGATGACGTGTCCATTAGGTCTAGAGCATCAAATGAGGAGGAAGTGAAATGAAAAATTTTATGAGAACCAGATGGTTGCTGGCGCTAGTGGTTGCAGCCAGCTGGGTAAGTGCGTCGGCTATGACGGTCGCAGACCAGGATGCCAAGGCCCTTTTTGAAGCGCGCTGTTCTCTGTGCCACCCGACCAGCAGACCCCTGAGCGAGACTAAAACCGCTGAAGGGTGGCGACAGACTGTTATGAGAATGAAAGGTAAAGCAGGTGAAAGGATCAGCGACCAGGAAGCGGAGATCATCATCAATTATCTTTCTGAAATCAGAGGGAAGTAGCATTTTTCAAGAGTCATTTCCCAATCATCGTCGGACGTTGGGGACTTTTGAGCTTTATCAGGAGCAGTGATGAAGTACAGGGATATCCAGCTGCAATTGGATGGTCACATGGCAACTCTCCTGCTGAATCGACCAGAAAAGCGAAACGCTCTGTCTCTCAATACTCTCAGGGAGATGATTCACGCTCTCAAAGGTTTGGCAACACGCCAAGAGGTGAGAGTCGTTGTACTCCGGGGTAAGGGTCCAATGTTCTCTGCAGGGCATGACTTGAAGGAGCTTGCCGAGGGCGACCTCCAGGATTACCGTCACATCTTTGCGGACTGTATGAAGATGATGCTCTTGCTGCACGAGATACCCCAGCCGGTAATCGCGGGTGTGCACGGTATTGCCACCGCGGCAGGCTGCCAACTGGTGGCAGCCTGCGATCTGGCAATTGCGACCGAAAATGCGCGTTTCGCTACCCCCGGTGTCAAGATCGGTTTCTTTTGCACGACTCCGATGGTCCCTCTAAGTCGGGCAGTGGGCCGAAAGAAGGCGTTGGAAATGCTGTTCACCGGGAAGTTTATCTCGGCTCAGGAGGCCATGCAATTCGGCCTGGTGAATCAGATAGTCCCTGCTGATGAACTGGATGACGCCATCAGAAGGCTGGCTGAACATATCTGTCAGTTTAGTCGAGAAGTGGTTGGGGCAGGGAAGGCAACGTTTTATCACCAGATCGAGATGGCGGAGCGGATAGCCTATGGCTACGCCACTGAGGTTATTTCAGTGAACGGAGTGAGGCCGGTGGCACGGGAAGGTATGGCCGCTTTTATTGAAAAACGGGATCCGGTATGGCCTGAATAATATGCGCAAAACGCATGACGTATCGCGCAAAGCGTATATTCCAGTGCATTTGGGGTATCTGTGCGTGCCATCTCCAGTTCCCAGATGCTCAATGCGATCATGCCATATTCTTGGAGCGATGGCCACTCGCTGTGCGCTGAGGAAAGGAGGGAGTGATGTACTTGCCAAAGCCATTTCAGGAGTTTAAGAGTCAATACCCCGAAATTGCCAACCTCTATGAAGAACTTGGGGTCAAGTGCCAATCGGCCGGGCCCCTGGATGCAAAAACACGCTATTTGGTCAACCTGGGTATTGCAGTGGGTGCGGTGTCACCAGGAGCCGTGAAATCTCATGCCCGCAAAGCTTTGGAGACCGGGGCTTCCCGGGAGGAACTCTATCACGCCCTGCTTCTGGCTTTGACCACGGTAGGATTTCCGGCGATGATTGCAGCCATCGGTTGGGTAGATGAGGTGCTAGCTGCTGAAGGCCAATAAGACTACAGTCATGTTTAACCCACAGCAAATCAAGGTGGTGTCGCAGGCGGTGGAAATTGCGGAGGACGTGACCGCCAATTACTTCAAGATTTCCACCGCCCAATGGAAGCACGTGCGCTACGATATCCAGACCCTCACTGACCTCAGGGATGACGAGATCACGGAGTCCGCCTTTGCCCAGATCACTCGCTACAGCCGTAAACCTGCTCACACCTTATCCGGGGTGCGCCAATATGATTATTTCAAAATTTGCCTCCAGGATCACAACATAGTAGCAGCGGTGGAGCGGGATAAGTTGTTGCAATTGCTTCCCCTCGGAGTCTATGTGGTAACTCATGAACTGGTGCACGTGGTGCGTTTCTGCAAGTATTTGCAGCGCTTTGATGCCGAGCTGGTGGAAAGGCAGCGGGAGGAGATGCGGGTGCATGAGATCACCCAGAGAGCGCTTGGATCCCTAGGGCTTTCTCATTTGGCTTACGTCTTGCAAGCCTACCGTAATTACCAATTCATGGAACAACTCGAAGATCGTGCAGTAACCCGTTAGTATCCCACTGGAAACTCGCTAATGGGTAAACGTGAAACGAGAAGTTGATACCCGCAGCAGGAGGGCCTCCAAGGTCTTTGTCTGAGTTTGAGGCAAGGTTACAGGGGAGGATGGTGAGGGAATGATTTTTGCAATTGGACGTTCCTGGAATTGGACCAAGAAATGACATCACTCCTGGCAAGGCTGCCTCTTGACAAATGGCCAGAGTTGATTATAAATAGAAAGGTTGTGAAGTAAGACGCATGGTAGCTTTGACTATGCTAGCTGGAGGTGAGAGAGCGTGCCGATATACGAGTATGAATGTAATAAATGTCATCAGATAACCGAAGCCTTACAGAAATTTTCGGATCCTCCGCTAAGCGACTGTCCGAACTGCAAAGGTAGACTCCATAAACTCATGTCACTGAACAGCTTTCACCTCAAAGGCAGTGGCTGGTACGTAACCGACTACGCAGGCAAGAGCGGCGGAAGTCAAACGGAGAAAAGCACAACCGAAAAAAGCGCTAAAGACAGCGATGGCGGCAAGGCTGAGAAGAATGGCTCTGGCGCCAAGAGTTCCTCGGACACCTGAGAGGTTGATATGGCCGCAACCTAATCCCCCGAACCGTAGAAGACCCCAAATAGCCTATACAACAAGAGAGGGCGGGATTTATTCCCGCCCTTAATACTTCTGCCAATTTTTTCAGCTCCTCAATCTGTTCTGTCCGCCAGTGGGTAGTCCCAGGTTTGATTCGTGAACAGATGACGGGGAAACTGGGAAACGAGACGCCCAGGAAGATAGAGTCCGCAGCCGATGACAACGGTTTCCGTACAAATTATCACATAACCGGGGCTGACCGGGAATTCACCTTTGATCTCTTTCTTTTCAACCAACTCCTCCAGTTGCATTGGCTCCAAGCTAACCACATTCTTAGTTGCATATATCCCCAAGACCTGTAAAGCAGCCGAGGTTGGTTTGAGACGCTTTTTTACCCAACGAAGTAAAGGCACTCCAACACTTTCTACTCTCAGTGAAGCCAAAGCGGGCAAATGCTCGTCTCTGGTTAGTAGCCAAATAGTTGGACCTCGCCTGAGAAGGTGGTGGTTTGCAAAGACCGACTGGGGTATGCCAAAGCGCTCTTGAAGAAACCCTAGCAATTGATTTCTCTCAGAACTCTCTACCCACTCTGGCCAGGAAGAATCCCACCGTATCGAGCTGGTGGGGGTAGATACGCCAACACTGTCTGATGGAGGGATCATAGGTTTTCTCCTTCCACTGACCCAAGCCTGAACAATGCGGTGACTCCAGCTCAATGGGCTGGACCCTTGCCTGCCTGTTCTCCAAGAGGAACTGAATCACGCTTTCATTCTCGTCTGGGTTATAAGTGCAGGTAGAATAGAGCAGGGTACCGCCCGGCTTGAGAAGATCGAACGCCCTGAGGAGCAGGCTGCGCTGCAGCCTGGGGAGTCTCTTGCCGAACTGGGGTGAAAGTCTCAGAGTACCATTCTCACCAGCGCGCGAGGTCCCCTCGGCCGAACATGGCACATCAGCCAAAACCCGATCAAAACCAAATCTCTTGGGAAAATGTTGGCCGGGATAGCGAACGATAATGGCATTGGTGACTCCCAGCCGCTTCAGATTGGATTGGAGAGGAATGAGACGGTTCGTATGCTTTTCATTGGCGACGATAACACCCCTATTTTCCATAAGTTGAGCTAGCAAAGTCGTCTTACTGCCTGGGGCGGCACACAGATCCAGCACCCAATCGCCTGGTTTAGGTCCGAGGGCAAGACCAGCCAATACTGACGATAGAGCCTGAGAGTGGACGTGGCCCAAGTCAAACTCCAAAAGGTGGCCGGGCTGGGTAATATTCTCTGCTCGGAAAACCACGTCAGCGAATTTTTCCGGTACCAAACGGACGCCACGCCTCTCCAATCGCAAGCGGGTGTCTGTCACAGCGGCTTTCAAAGTATTGATACGCAGATGGATTGGCTGAGGTTCAGAAAGTGTCTTGCAGAAGGCTGAGAAGTCTGGGACGATTTCTGAGTAGCGGGAGAAGTACTGTTCAGGGGTTTGGCTTGGCATGGGAATCTTCAGTCTGGGGATGGGTTTACCCCAGAAGGCGGCTGCGCGTGACGCAAACGGGCTATCATCCGCACGATCACGCCGGCCAAGATGACAGCACTGACTAATATGATCAGGTTAGAGGCGAAAAAGGTAAGGATAAACTGGTGTGGGTGACCCAGGTGAAAAGAGGCCCGGCAGAGACTTATACCCAAAAAAAGAAAGAAGATAGACAGCGCCGCACTGGCACTGCTGAGGGTCCACCAGATCATTTTCCTCACCATGATGTACTCGCGGCTTCATCTTGTGAGTTGCTGATGGCTATCTGATCCTGCCGTTGAGGCAGGATAAAATAGAAGGTGTTGCCATACTTCTGTGGTTCAACCCCGACCTCGCCACCGTGGATTTCGATGATGTGTTTGACAAAGTGGAGACCGTGGCCTGTGCCGATTTCGAATTCGCTCCCCGGGCTCCGGTAGCCCTCGTCAAAAAGCCGATCGGTCTCGTCAATCGATGTGGGCTTTCCGGTGGTGAAAACGGTGAACTTGATACCGTCAACTCCTTGCCCAAAATAGTTCTTTAAGAGCTTCTTACCGTAAGAGGCAAACTTGACACTATAGCCGTACTCGTCATCGATCTCCTCAGTGTACTTGACCGCGTTGGAAAAAAAATTGTCATAGACCTGAGCCAGGAGTCCTTTGTCAACCACAAGTTCCAGGAGTTCGTCCGGAACATCTTCCAGCCGGTTGTCCACTTTTATATTCTTTTGTTTAAACTGAGGCAAGTAACGAGCTAAAGTAGGTTCGATGATTTCCGTCCTGAAGTTGCATCTCTGTTTACGGAGCACGTAGGTTCCGTGGCGGAAGTGATCACGGCGTAACAAGGTTTCCAGATAAAGGCTAGTACGTTCGTAATGTCTCTCCATTTCCTTTCTTGACTCAGACAGGGCCTCGATGTTCTTTCCTAATGAGTGGAAGATGTCGCGCAGTTTTTGACAGGTGCGACTGTCTATTTCAGGGCAGAACGATACGAGTTCTCGGACCATTTCCTGTATATCGAGGTTTTCCTTGATCCGTCGCTGGAGCTTTTTCAAAAAGAGACGGTAGTAGAGATTAGGCGAGATTACGTTGTGATCGATGTCTGCAACCAGTTGGTTGATGAATTTAATGTGATGAAGATTCTGATGGATCAGTTGCTTTTGATGCAAATTGTAGCCGATTCGGTTGGTGAACTTCTCAAGGAAAAAACGTTGCTGCTCGCTAATTCTGTCCGCGGGAGATATTTCAAACATGCCGAGGATATCTTTCAAATGTTGGAACGGGAAGAGTTCACCCACTGCTCTGTTGCCTCGAATGGGGATGACGTAGGCGCTCTCAGTAAAGTAAGGGCTTTCCTGGACGACTACATCTGGACTGGCACCGGAAAAATCTTTTGCGAGGCCGTTGGTGCTGGAACAGACTAAGCTAAGGGTCTTGCCGTCTTGATCCAACAGATAAAGCTGGGCTTCGAGATCGAAGAATTCCTTGGGCACCAGGGTGCAAACCAGATAGAGGTTGTCCAGGGTGGTGTATTCCTGGGCTAGGTCGAAGAAAGAAGCGAAAGCCTCTTCTTGAAGACGCTCGAAGTTGTAACGGGTATAACTTTCGAGCTTTTCCCTGATCCTCGCACGTACGCTTTCCATTTTACTCTGGTACATTAGTTCCTCTGAATCTTGTCAAATTCGAACGCGAGAGACTTGCCTTCGTATAATTAACTGAGTCACCACCGGGGCATAAAACAATTTCCATCTTCAAATGTGAAGAGAATCATTCCTCGCTAAACAGCCAGGTCGTGTCCATCCCAAAATACCTTTCCTCTCCCCTGGCGGGAAGGACTCAAGGGGGGCATTGATAATCTGTGGGGTTTCCGGATGGACACTAGCCAAATCAACGTATACTATTTTGTGCCCTCATCAGTTAGTTAAACCAGCAGGGCAAGATTTCCCTAACGCAGGTAATCAAAGCCCATGCGGCACTGAGATATTTTCGGACGTCTTCTTTTATAAGGTCACCGGCAGAGGAATTCAAGTCTTATTCGGACAGGAGTTCACCCAAACATCCTGTTCGGGAAGGGACTGTCTTTGCCCCAGCAGGGAAAGCTGTTCGACACCGCGCAGTTCGAGCCATTGCGCGCATTGCATGCGGCGAGATTTGGAGACGAGAGGTCGGGCGAGAAAAGTGAACCTATTTCAACTTGATCGCGCATGGCGGGTGTCAGTGCCAACTTTTGGGGTGAACTCCGGTTAATCGGAGTCGTCTGAATGGTCGGGGAGACTGCTTAGGTATGGACGCGGGGTATTCTATGTTCGGTGGCCGGTACTGGGAACAGGCAAGGTGATTATCAGGCTGTCTCGTTGCCCGGAGCCGTTTTTAAGAACCACGCTGCCGCCATGTTGGGCGATGATCTGCTGGGACAAAGGAACTCCGACCCCGTCATCAAAAGTAGGCTCGCGGTAGAATGGGAAGAAAAGTTGACATTCATCGAGAGGTTCGGGGTTGAGACAAATACCACCGATCTCGATGACCACGTGACGGTGGTTGATGGAGGTGTTGATGGTTAGTACACTACCCGGTTCCATGCGTTGCAGAGTGGTTCTTACGAGTGAACGGAGGCCCTCTTCGATGAGACGCCGATCTAATTCAATTCTAGGTATCCCGGTGCCTAAGTTGGCGTTGAGGTGAATTCCCATGTGATGGAATTCGTGGTTCAGTTGATTGAGGACTTCGGAAAGGATCTCATTGATATCGCAGGGGTTTGTCTGCAAACGGATCAGCTTGAACCCATCCAGAACTCGATTGAGGGTCTCCTCCAGGCGGGAAACCTCTTTTAGAATTATCTCCAAATGTGCCCGGTTGGGGTCGTCTGAAGCCATTCGTCGTTCGAGCAAGCGGGCAAAACCTCCAATTGAGGTAAGCGGGTTGCGAATTTCATGGGCAACGCTCAACGACATGTCGTTGAGCACTTTGATTTTTTCTGTGAGGACCAACTGTTCTTCCAGGTATTTTCTGGCGGTGATATCGAAGATGAAGCCGTCAATACAATGCAGTTGCTTGTCGCGTGTTACCGGGATGGTGTGGTTGATGATCTGCCGCACTGAGCGGTCGCGGTGGATAATCCGGTATTCCAGGGTGAAACTCTTACCCTCTTTCAAGTAGTGCTCCCGGCTAAAACGCACCCGCTGCTTGTCCTCAGGATGGATATGATTGTTCCAGAAAAAATTATCTTGAAGGATTTCATCATGACTGTACCCGAAGACCTCGGTGCAATAAGGACTGACGTAGAGGGTGCACAGTTGGCTGTTCAGACTATAGGCCACCAACGGCGCATTCTCGAAAAGGCGATGGTAACGTCGCTGGCAGTCTTCCGACTCCAAGGCGCGGTCTGACTCGGGCAGGTCACTGAGGCTGGGGCTACCGAATGGTGGGGTTCCCATCAGGTCTTCCCTAGTAGCGTGCTGACAACTCAGTTGTTGATCCACTACGATCCGTATTAGCGGCGGAGTGTAAAATATTTTTCACGATTTCTCAAGGGAAAAAACTTGAAAAATGTCGAAAAAACCAAATTTTATGTAAAAATGGGGTAAGAATTTTGCTCTTGGCAATTAGACACGTTGTCGTAACTGAAACCAGAAGTTCCCCCAAAAAGCTGACGATGACAGCTGTGAAGTATGATGAATCTAAGGATTTCGCTGATCGAAAAGTGAACATCCAGGTTTTGCAGGGGAAGCTGCGAAACCACGTGCACCTGAGCCACCTATACCGCAACCACGCGAGCCTGGCAAGGGTCAGCATGAAGATGTGGCGCTTTCTCAGCGGCCACGCTGCCATAAATGGCGCGAATTGCACGTTGTGGAGCAGCTTTCCCTGCAAAACCCAAAGAGTGTTCCTCCGCAACCGAGATTTTTTGGGGGAACTCCTGGTGTCACCCGGATTGACTTCCTCGCCCGATTGGGATACATGAACAAGTTCCGACACGGTTGAGGCCCCCTGATATCGGGGGCAGAAGACAACGTCTGAACCGTTGCTGCTTCCATCTCCCTGAGGCCCGGATTCCCGGTCAGGGGAGACGACGCCGGGGGCCGGCGTCAGGGCGAGCCGCGCGGTTTGCCATGCGTGCCCGCACCGGAGGACAATGAGCCAGACCCGCAACTTCAGCATCATCGCCCACATCGATCACGGCAAGTCCACTCTGGCCGATCGCCTCATCCAGCACGCCGGGCTCGTAAGCGACAGGGAGTTCCGCGACCAGGTATTGGACACTATGGATCTTGAGCGTGAACGCGGTATTACCATCAAGAGCCACACCATTACCCTGCCCTACACCAGTCGGGGCGGGCAAGGCTTCGAGCTCAACCTCATCGACACCCCCGGCCACGTGGACTTCTCCTACGAGGTGTCCCGGGCCCTGACCTCCTGCGAGGGCGTGCTTTTGCTGGTGGACGCCTCCCAGGGGGTGGAGGCCCAGACCGTGGCCAATGCTTACCTGGCCATGGAGCAAGACCTTGCCATCATCCCAGTCATCAACAAGATCGATCTACCCTCCGCCGACGTGGAGCGGGTCAAGGTGGAGATCGATAAGGAGCTCGGCCTTGACCCGGAGGAGGCCATCCTGTGCTCCGCCAAGGAGGGCTTGGGTATCGAGGAGGTCCTCGAGGCCATCGTGAATCGAATTCCGGCCCCGAAAGGAAGCGTCGACAGACCGCTCTCCGCAATCATTTTTGACGCCAGCTACGACCCCTTCCGGGGAGCGGTCATTAGCTGCCGCGTCTTCGACGGCACGGTGCGGGTCGGAGACACCATCAGGCTCATGTCCAACAAGGCAAGGTACAGGGTTGAAGAGGTGGGTATCTTTCGCCTGCACCGGGAGCCGCGGCGCGAGCTTCCAGCAGGGACGGCAGGCTACGTCATCTGTGGGATCAAGACGGTGAGCGCTACCCGCATCGGCGACACCATCACCCTCGACGACGACCCGGCTCCTGAACCACTGCCCGGGTTCAGGCGGGTGAAGCCGGTGGTATTTTCCTCCGTGTATCCCACCTCCTCGGACGACTACCAGGCGCTGGCTGAGGCGCTGGAGAAATACGTGCTCAACGATGCCGCCTTGATCTACCAGAAGGACTCCTCCGCGGCCATGGGGCAGGGTTTTCGCTGTGGCTTCCTGGGATTGCTCCACCTGGAAATTGTCCAGCAAAGGCTTGAACGGGAGTACGATCAGGCCATTATCATGACCGTGCCCAGTGTCGAATACCGTTTCACCCTCAGGGGGGGCTCGACGGTCAGCGTGGAAAACCCGCAGTACTACCCGGACCCGTCCAAGATCGAACGCGCCGAGGAACCTTACATCAAGGCGAGCATCTACACCCCCGAGCAATACATGGGTGCGGTGATGAATCTCTGCACAGAGCGCCGCGGCCTGAATCCCCGGTTCACTTACCCCGCACCAGGGAAGATCGAGATCACCTTTGAGATACCTCTGGCCGAGGTGATCTACGACTTTTACGATCGACTGAAGACCGTCACCCGGGGGT
>Ga0209536_100007048_pt1 | contig 17088 bp, 16 predicted proteins | sample DeeMarSeWOR28_12_FD_187461 | JGI IMG/M metagenome (GOLD analysis project Ga0209536, IMG submission 187461) | Marine sediment microbial communities from White Oak River estuary, North Carolina - WOR-2-8_12 (SPAdes) (version 2) | ecosystem: Environmental > Aquatic > Marine > Intertidal zone >... | reverse complement strand
AACAATAATAAACAGGCCCAAGGAATGGGCCCGCTATCTTCTTGATTTGAATGGTCGGGGCGAGAGGATTCGAACCTCCGACCCCCACAACCCCATTGTGGTGCGCTACCAGGCTGCGCTACGCCCCGAAGGGAACCGACCTAAGACAACTGCTTGATTGGGGTGGCAAATGATACCGCGCCCGATACAAAAGCGAAACCGGAAACGGTGTGGGTATCGATCAGCGCTTGAGCAGTTCGACGATCTGCTCCAGCTCGCCGCGCATCTGGCGAATGATCTGCTGGCTCTGCGTGAGGTCGTCTTTGGCCTCGGAGGTGGACAACCGCTGACGCGCCCCGCCGATGGTGTAGCCCTGCTCGTAGAGCAGACTGCGGATCTGGCGGATCATGATCACGTCCTGGCGCTGGTAGTAGCGGCGATTGCCGCGGCGCTTGACCGGCTTGAGCTGGGGGAATTCCTGCTCCCAGTAGCGCAGCACGTGGGGCTTGACCGCGCACAGCTCGCTCACTTCACCGATGGTGAAGTAGCGCTTGCCGGGGATTGGAGGCAACTCGTTGTTATTGCTTGCTTCCAGCATAGGCTTCCACGCGCGCTTTGAGTTTTTGTCCGGGCCGGAACGTCACCACACGACGGGCGGTGATCGGAATTTCTTCGCCAGTCTTGGGGTTACGTCCGGGCCGTTGTTTCTTGTCGCGCAGGTCGAAGTTACCGAAGCCTGAAAGCTTAACCTGCTCGCCCGCCTCGAGGGCGTGGCGAATTTGTTCGTAAAACAGTTCAACCAGTTCTTTTGCTTCGCGTTTGTTGAGGCCCAACTCTTCAAACAAACGCTCGGCCATTTCAGCTTTTGTCAGCGCCATACTCGTTTCTTCTATTGCGTTATTTTCGTAGTGTGCCACCAAGGTTGTCGCTCAGCGCCGCGACGATCCTTTGCACAGCCTCCTCGACCTCAGTGTCGGTAAGAGTGCGCGAAACATCCTGTAAGGTCAAGCTCAAAGCGAGACTTTTTCTCCCAGAATCAATAGCTTTGCCCTGATACATGTCAAATAACTGAACGTTTGTCACGATGGCCGGGGCCACTTCTTTTGCACAATCAAGCACTTGCCGGGCCGATACCGTTTCGTCGACGATCAATGCCAAATCGCGTCTGATCGACGGGAATCGCGACAATTCGCGAAACTTTGCCACATCGGCTTTTTGCACGCTGGCCAGTTCCAGCTCGAACACCAGCGCGCTTTGGCTCAGATCCAGGCTCCGTTCCACCTCTGGATGCAGCCGCCCCAGCCAGCCGATGGCCCGGTCCCCTTCCAGGAGCACTGCGCTCTGGCCCGGGTGCAGCGCCGGATGCTCACGGGGCTCGAGCCGAAACTCCCCGGCCCGGGCGGTGAGCGCCAACAGCGCGTCGACGTCGCCTTTGAGGTCGTAGAAATCGACCGCATGGCTCGGCCAGCCCCACTGCTCGGGATACAGCTCACCGCTGATCACCCCGGCAATGACTTCAACTTCTTCAAAATCGGCACCTTGAGGCAAAAACTTTACACCCGACTCAAATAACCGCACCCGCTCCTGCTGGCGGTTGAGGTTGTGGCGCAGCGCCTGGACCAGGCCCGGCCACAGGCTGGTGCGCATCACCGACAGATCGGCGGACAGCGGATTGGCCAGCGCCAGCGCGTCCTGGTCGGGGACCAGCAGCTGCTGCACCCCGGGCTCAACGAAGCTGTAGGTGATCGCCTCCAGATAGCCGCGGTCGGTCAGGGCGTGCTTGAGCCGCGCCAGGCTGACGTGGCCTTCGGGGCGCGGATCAATGGTCAGCGCGCCGCGCGGGCGGGTGTTGGGCAGGGCGTTGTAGCCATGGACCCGGGCCAACTCCTCCAATAGATCCTCTTCGCGCTCGATGTCGAAGCGAAACGCCGGCGGGGTCACGTTCCAGCCCACTTCGGTCTCGGCCACGACCATGCCCAGACGCTCGAGAATGTCCTGCACCTCGTGGGCGGCGATGTCCACACCCAGCACGCGCGCGATGCGATCGCGGCGCAGGTGCACGGCCGTGCGCTGGGGCAGATGCTCCGCGCTGGTGGCCTCGATCACCGGGCCCGGCTCACCGCCGACGATGCCGAGCAACAGCGCGGTGGCGCGCTCCACGGCCTCGCGCTGCAAGGCGGGTGAGACCCCGCGCTCGAAACGGTGCGAGGAATCGGTGTGCATGCCGTAGCTGCGCGCGCGCCCGGCAATGGCCGTGGGGCTGAAATAGGCGCTTTCCAGGAAGATGTGGCGGGTGCCCTCACCCACTGCGCTGGCCAGGCCGCCCATGATCCCGGCCAGGGCCTGGGGGCCGGCCCCATCGGCGATGACCAGGGAGCCTGCAGCCAGCGCCAGCTCGCGCTCATCGAGCAGCGTGATGCGCTCACCCTGCGCGGCATGGCGCACCATGATGGCCTCGCCACTAAGCCGCTCCAGATCAAAGGCATGCATGGGCTGGCCCAGCTCGAGCAGCACATAGTTGGTGACATCGACCACCGGGCCGAGACTGCGCAGGCCGCTGCGGCGCAGCCGCTCCTGCATCCACAGTGGGCTGACCGCGTTGTTGTCGATATTGCGCATCACGCGCCCGACATAGTGCGGGCAATCCGCCGGCGCCTCGAGGCGTACCTCGAGCATGTCCTCGATTTGAGCCGGCACCGGGACCACGGGCGCCGGCGAGACACTCAGGCGGGAGAGCGCGGCGACTTCGCGCGCCACCCCGGCCACACTCAGACAATCCCCGCGATTGGGGGTGAGGCCCAGCTCGATGGCCTGATCGTCGAGCTGCAGATACTCGCGCACGTCCTGACCGACCGGGGCATCACTGGGCAGCGGCATCAGGCCTTCGGCCTGCTCGGCCAGACCCAGCTCTTTGGCCGAGCACAGCATGCCGAACGACTCCTGGCCGCGCAGTTTGGATTTCTTGATCTTGAAGTTACCGGGCAGCACCGCCCCGATGCGCGCGGTGGGCACGCGCATGCCTGCGGCCACATTGGCCGCACCGCAGACGATGGTCAGCGGCTCACTCTCGCCAACATTGACCTGGCAGACGCGCAGCTTGTCGGCATCGGGGTGTGGGGCCACCGCCAGCACTTCGCCGACGACCACCCCGCTGAACTCGCCCGCCACCGGCTCGATGGCGTCGACCTCCAGGCCGGCCATGGTCACCTCGTGCGCCAACTGCGCCGTGGACAACGGCGGATTGACCCACTCTCTCAACCAACGCTCACTGAAACGCATCGCTGTGTGCTAACTCCGTACGCGGGTGGCAACGTGCCAAGATCTAGCGGAACTGCTCCAAGAACCTAGAATCATTCTCAAAAAACAGACGTAAGTCATTGACGCCATAGCGTAACATCGCCAGGCGCTCGACGCCCATGCCGAAGGCGAAGCCGGTGTAGGTTTCACTGTCGATGTCCACATGGTGCAACACCTTGGGATGGACCATGCCGCAGCCGAGCACCTCCAGCCAGCCGGTGTGGCTGCACACCCGGCAGCCCGCCCCGTTGCACATCACGCACTCGATATCCACCTCAGCCGAGGGCTCGGTGAAGGGGAAGTACGAGGGGCGAAAGCGCACGGACAGCTCGCGCTCGAAGAACGTCTGCAGGAAGTCGTTGAGCACGCCTTTCAGATCGGTGAACGTCACCCGGTCATCGACCAGAAAGCCTTCGACCTGATGAAACATCGGCGTGTGGGTCAGATCCGAATCACAGCGGTAGACGCGGCCCGGCGCGATGACGCGCAAGGGCGGGCGCTTATCGCGCATGACCCGGATCTGCACCGGTGAGGTATGGGTGCGCAGCAGCCGCCCATCGGGGAAGTAAAAGGTGTCGTGCATGGCCCGGGCCGGATGCGAAGCCGGGATGTTGAGCGCTTCGAAGTTGTGAAAGTCGTCTTCGACTTCGGGGCCGGTGGCCACTTCAAAGCCCATTTGCACGAACAAGTCTTCGATGCGCTGTAAGGTGCGCGTGATCGGATGCAAACCGCCGGCGAGCTGGCCGCGGCCGGGCAAGGTCACATCGATGCGCTCGGCAGCGAGTTTGTCGTTGAGCGCGGCGCGCTCGAGATCCTGCTTGCGCGCTTCCAGTGCGGCTTGTACCGCTTCTTTGGCCTGATTGATGGCCTGGCCGGCGAGCGGGCGCTCCTCGGCCGAGAGCTGGCCAAGTTGTTTCATCTGCGCGGTGACCTGGCCCTTCTTGCCCAGGTAGGCGACGCGCACCTCATCCAGGGCGCGCAGATCGGCGGCCGCGCTGATGGCCTGCTGCGCGTCGGTGACCAACTGATCCAGTTCGGCTTGCATGCTCATGGTTGTTCAGCTGCTGTGGCGCAGGGGCTGCGCCAAACAAAAAGGGGGAGGCTGATCGAGCCAGCCTCCCCCTGCTTCTTACTGGTGCCACCGCATGTGGGTGGCGGCGATCACAGTAGGCTTACAAGCTGGCCTTGGCTTGCTCGACGAGCGCTGCAAAAGCAGGCTTGTCAAACACGGCCATGTCAGCCAGGACCTTGCGATCGATTTCGATGTTCGCCTTCTTCAGACCGTTGATGAAACGGCTGTAGGACAAACCGTTTTCATTAGCCGCCGCGTTGATGCGCACGATCCACAGCGCGCGGAACTGACGCTTGCGTTGACGGCGATCGCGGTACGCATACTGGCCGGCCTTGATGACGGCCTGCTTGGCGACGCGATAGACGTTCTTGCGTCGGCCGCGATAACCGGCGGCCTCATCGATGACTTTTTTGTGCCGCGCGTGCGCGGTCACACCACGTTTGACTCTTGGCATGGCTGCTTATCTCCGCTCGGCGATTAACTGTAGGGCAACATGCGACGCACAGCCCGGGTGTCCGCCTCAGCGATCATCTCCGGCGCACGCAGATGGCGTTTACGCTTGGTGCTCTTCTTGGTCAGGATGTGGCGTGCATAGCCTTGCCCGCGTTTGAAGCGGCCGCTGGCCGTACGGGCGAAGCGCTTGGCGGCGCCACGATTGGACTTGAGTTTCGGCATTGTCGTTACTCCGTAGTTTTTTCTATTGCGCTTGGGGCATGCATTTTTCAGAACTGGCAATCCGAGGTTGCCGAACCTCGACTGACAGTAGCGTGCCTAACTTTTCTTGGGGCCGATGACCATCACCATCTGCCGGCCTTCCATGCGCGGGAACTGCTCGACTATCCCGTACTCGGCCAGATCAGCCTCGACCCGTTTCAACAACTTCAGGCCGAGCTCTTGGTGCGCCATCTCACGGCCGCGGAAACGTAACGTCACCTTGGCCTTGTCCCCGTCACTGAGGAACCGAATCAGGTTGCGCAACTTCACCTGATAGTCCCCTTCTTCCGTCCCGGGACGGAACTTCACTTCCTTGATCTGCGTCTGTTTCTGCTTTTTCTTCGCAGCCTGACGTTTCTTGTTCTGCTCGAAGATGAACTTGCCGTAGTCCATGATGCGACACACGGGCGGTTCCGCCTCGGGGGCAATCTCGACCAGATCCAAGTCTGCATCGTACGCCTTCTGACGGGCATCATCGGTAGACACAATGCCTACCTGCTCACCATCGGCGTCAATCAGGCGTATCTCGCGCGCCGAAATCTCGTCGTTCAGGCGCGGCTCATTTTTACCAGCGATGCGTTATCCCTCCAAAACACTACGGCCGCGGCTCGCGATCTCGGCGCCAAGGCGTTCGGCAAACTCATCGATGGCGATGGCGCCGAGGTCCTTGCCGCTACGCGTGCGCACGGCCACAGTTCGGTTTTCCAATTCCCTATCTCCGACAACCAGCAGATAGGGCACCTTCTGTAACGTATGTTCGCGAATTTTAAAGCCGATCTTCTCGTTTCTCAAGTCGGATTCGATCCTGAAGCCACGTCCGCGCAGGGCGGCGGTCACCTCGGCGACGTAGTCCGCCTGGCGGTCGGTGATGTTCATCACCACGGCCTGCACCGGGGCCAGCCAGGCCGGAAAGGCCCCGGCGTGGTGCTCGATCAGAATGCCGATGAAGCGCTCCATGGAGCCGAGGATGGCCCGATGCAGCATCACCGGGGTCTGGCGGCTGCCGTCCTCGGCCACATATTCGGCGCCCAGGCGCCCGGGCATGGAAAAATCGACCTGGATGGTGCCCAGCTGCCACACCCGGCCGATGCAGTCGCGCAGCGAGAACTCGATCTTGGGTCCGTAAAAGGCGCCCTCCCCGGGCTGCAGCTCCCAGTCGAGCTGCTTGGCGTTGAGCGCCTCTTCCAGCGCCTGCTCGGCTTTGTCCCAAACCTCATCGGAGCCGACCCGCTGGGCGGGCCGGGTCGAGAGTTTGATCAGGACCTCGTCGAAACCAAAGTCGGCATAGACCGCGAACAGCAGGTCGATGAAGGCTGCCACTTCGGCCTGGATCTGCTCCTCGGTGCAGAAGATGTGGGCATCGTCCTGGGTGAAACTGCGCACCCGCATCAGCCCGTGCAGCGTGCCCGAGGGCTCGTTGCGGTGGCAGGAGCCAAACTCGGCCATGCGCAACGGCAGGTCACGGTAGCTCTTCAGACCCTGGTTGAAGATCTGGATGTGGCAGGGGCAGTTCATCGGCTTGATGGCGAAATCACGGTTCTCCGAATGGGTGGTGAACATGTTTTCGCGGAACTTGTCCCAGTGCCCGGAGCGCTCCCACAGTGAGCGGTCGACGACCTGCGGCGTGCGCACTTCCTGGTAGCCGTGCTCGCGCAGGGTCTCGCGCACGTATTGCTCGATCTGCTGATAGATCGCCCAGCCGCGGTCATGCCAGAACACCATGCCGGCGGCCTCGTCCTGGGTGTGGAACAAGTCCAGTTGCTTGGCCAGCTTGCGGTGATCGCGCTTCTCGGCTTCTTCGAGCCGGTGCAGATAAGCTTTGAGCTGCTTCTTGTCGGACCAGGCGGTGCCGTAGACCCGTTGCAGCATCTCGTTGTTGGAGTCGCCGCGCCAATAGGCGCCGGCCAACTTCATCAACTTGAAGGCTTTGAGCTTGCCGGTCGAGGGCACATGCGGGCCACGGCACAGATCGATGAACTCACCTTGCTGGTACAGCGAGATGTCCTCATCGGTGGGAATACTGGCGATGATCTCGGCCTTGTACTCCTCGCCCATGTCGCGGAAGAACTGCACCGCCTCGTCACGCGGCATGAGCCTGCGCTGCACGGCAAAGTCGCGCTTGGCCAGCTCTTCCATTTTCTTTTCGATCTTCTCCATGTCCTCGGGCGAGAAACCGGGGCCATAGGCGAAGTCGTAATAGAAGCCGTCCTCGATCACCGGGCCGATGGTGACCTGGGCCTCGGGGAACAACTCTTTGACCGCTTGAGCCAACAGGTGCGCGGTGGAATGGCGAATGACGTCGAGGCCGTCTTCGTCACGCTCGGTGATGATGGCCAGCTCGGCGTCGTGATCGATGACAAAGGAGGTGTCCACCATCTTGCCGTCGACCTTGCCGGCCAACGCGGCCTTGGCCAGACCCGCGCCAATGTCGGCAGCGACGTCTGCAACGGTGACAGGATGGGGAAATTCGCGCTGACTGCCGTCAGGCAGCGTGATACGTGGCATGGCTGCATCCTCGTTTGCAGTGGCGACCGCTACGAGTGGCCGCTTGGTCAACATTCATGATCCTGACCGCTACGATGGGCCTGGACCGGGTGCGTGGCGACCGCTACGAGTGGCCGCCACGGCGAGTGCATCAAATGACCGGTAAATTGGTAGGCGCGATTGGACTCGAACCAACGACCCCCACCATGTCAAGGTGGTGCTCTAACCAACTGAGCTACGCGCCTAAAGAAGCGCAAAGATACAGGAACTTGGGCCCGGGGGGCAAGGTTTCAGAGGGCGCCGAGCGCCCCTGGCCTAGCTCACCGCCCGGTCGAGCATGCCTAGGTTGTGCTCCTGCATGCGGCGGATCTGATCGCGCACCTTGGCCGCCTCCTCGAACTCGAGGTTCTGGGCGTAGCGATGCATCTGCTCTTCCAAGGCATGAATCTTTTTGGCCAGCGCCTGGGGCGAGAGCTTGGCGTATTCGACCACCTCGTCGGCCACCTTGGCGTAGGCACGCGGGTTGCCCGGCCCCCCCGCATAGGCCCCCTCCATGATGTCGGCAACGGCCTTTTGGATACTGCGCGGCGAGATGCCGTGCTCGGCGTTGTAGTGAACCTGCTTGGCGCGGCGCCGCTCGGTCTCGTCCATGGCGCGCTGCATCGAGCCCGTGACTCGATCGGCATACAAGATCGCCTTGCCGTGCAGGTTGCGCGCCGCCCGGCCGATGGTCTGAATCAGCGAGCGCTCCGAGCGCAGGAACCCCTCCTTGTCGGCATCCAGAATCGCCACCAGCGAGACTTCCGGAATATCGAGCCCCTCGCGCAGCAGGTTGATGCCGACCAACACGTCGAACTCGCCCAGGCGCAAGTCACGGATGATCTCGACGCGCTCCACCGTATCGATGTCCGAGTGCATATAGCGCACGCGCACGCCGTGATCGCCCAGATAGTCGGTCAAGTCCTCGGCCATGCGTTTGGTCAGGGTGGTGACCAGCACCCGTTCGCCGGCTTCGGCACGGCGCTTGATCTCGGAGAGCAGATCATCGACCTGGGTGGTGGCCGGGCGCACCTCGACTGCTGGGTCGATGAGCCCGGTCGGGCGCACGACCTGCTCCACCACCGCACCGGAGCGCTCCAACTCATAAGCCGCCGGCGTGGCCGACACATAGATGGTCGGGGGCGCCAGGCGCTCGAACTCATCGAACTTGAGCGGGCGATTGTCCAGCGCCGAAGGCAGACGAAAACCGTACTCGACCAGATTCTCTTTGCGCGAGCGATCGCCGCGATACATACCGCCCAGCTGCGGCACGGTCACGTGCGACTCATCGATGACCAGCAGCGCCTCATCAGGCAGGTAATCCATCAAGGTCGGTGGCGGCTCGCCGGGGCCGCGGCCGGTTAAATGGCGCGAATAGTTTTCGATACCGGAGCAATAACCCAGCTCCATGATCATCTCGATGTCAAAGCGGGTGCGCTGCTCCAGGCGCTGGGCCTCGACCAGCTTGTTGGCCTCGTAGAGTTGCTCGAGGCGTTCTTTGAGCTCGATCTTGATCGCATCCACGGCGCGCAACAACGTCTCGCGTGGAGTGACGTAATGCGTGCTGGGATAAATTGTCAGCCGTGGTGTCTTGCGCAGTACTTCGCCGGTGAGGGGATCGAAATAGCTCAGCGATTCGATTTCCTCGTCGAACAACTCGATGCGCACCGCTTCACGTTCGGACTCTGCCGGGTGAATGTCGATGACATCACCGCGCACGCGATAGGTGCCACGCTGCAGATCAACATCGTTGCGTTTGTATTGCAGTTCGGCCAGCCGCCGCAGGATGTTGCGTTGATCGACCAGATCGCCGCGGCTCAAGTGCAGCATCATGGTCAGATAGGATTGCGGATCACCCAAACCATAGATGGCCGACACGGTGGCCACGATGATCGTATCGGGGCGCTCGAGCAGCGCCTTGGTCGCCGACAAGCGCATTTGTTCGATGTGTTCGTTGATCGAGGAGTCCTTCTCGATATAGGTATCCGATGACGGCACATACGCCTCGGGCTGGTAGTAGTCGTAGTAGGAGACGAAATACTCCACCGAGTTGTTGGGGAAGAACTCTTTCATCTCCCCATAGAGCTGCGCCGCGAGGGTCTTGTTGGGTGCGAGCACCAGCGTGGGGCGCTGCAGCGCGGCGATGACATTGGCGATGGTGAACGTCTTGCCCGAGCCGGTCACCCCGAGCAGGGTCATGGCCGCCTCGCCGGCTTTGAGCCCGGCGATCAGTGCACTGATCGCCGCGGGTTGGTCGCCGGCGGGCTTGAATTTGGACTCCAGTTGGAAAGGTCGACTCATGGCATTCGGCTTGCGCGGGCGGTTACACTATATCAGTTCCGGGACGGACCCTGAGCTGTCTTGCTTGCTGGATACTGGCTTTCGCCAGTATGACGAGTTGCAGAAAGGTGGCAGGTATTCGAATACGCCGGCGCGGGGTGCTAAAGATTTTGTCATTCCGGCGCGGCGTTGTGTCATTCCGGCGTAGGCCGGAATCCAGGGCTTTGTAGGACCATGAGCCGAAGCCGTGGCAACGACACCAGCCGATGGCTGATAGTAGGTTCGGTCCTGGATACCGGCTTTCGCCGGTATGACGGGCTGTTGAAAGGTGGCACGTATCCAAAGTTATGTCATTCCGGCGCAGGCCGGAATCCAGGATTTGAGATCGGTTCGAGCCAGACCACGATGTATCGAGGACATTAGTGTGGACATCAAACTCTCTGCCCGCGTTCAACGCGTCAAGCCATCCCCTACCCTCGCCGTGACCGCCCGCTCGCAGGCACTGCGCGCCGCCGGCAAGGACATCATTGGTCTGGGCGCAGGTGAGCCGGATTTCGATACCCCCGAACACATCAAGGCCGCGGCCATTAAAGCCATCAACGATGGCTTCACCAAGTACACCGCGGTCGATGGCATTCCGAGCCTCAAGCAGGCCATCGCCAACAAGCTGATCCGTGACAACGCGCTGGAGTATGCGCCCGAGCAGATTCTGGTCTCCTGCGGCGGCAAGCACAGCTTCTTTAACATGGCCCAGGCGCTGCTCGATGCCGGTGATGAGGTGATCATCCCCGCGCCCTACTGGGTATCTTATCCCGATATGGTGCTGCTCGCCGACGGCGTGCCCGTCATTGTCGCGGCCGGCATCGACCAGGGCTTCAAGTTGACTCCGGAGCAGCTCGAGGCCCACATCGGCGCACGCACGCGGCTGGTCATCATCAACAGCCCGTCGAATCCCACCGGGGTGACCTACACCCGCGCCGAGCTGGCCGCGCTGGGCGAGGTGTTGCGCGCCCACCCGCAGGTGCTGGTCGCAACCGATGACATGTATGAGCACATCATCTGGAGCGAGGAGCCGTTCGCCAACATCCTCAACGCCTGTCCCGATCTGTATGAGCGCACCATCGTGCTCAACGGTGTCTCCAAGGCCTATTCGATGACGGGCTGGCGCATCGGCTATGCGGCCGGCCCCGCATCACTCATCAAAGCGATGAAGAAGGTGCAGTCGCAGAGCACGTCGAATCCGACCTCCATTGCCCAGGTCGCTGCTCAGGCCGCACTGGATGGGGATCAGAACTGCATCGCCGAGATGGTCAAAGCCTTCAAGGAGCGCCACGACTTCGTGGTGAGGGCACTCAACGAGTTGCCTGGTGTGACCTGTCTGCCCTCGCAAGGGGCGTTCTATTCGTTCCCGGCTATGCACGAGGTGATCGATCGCCTGGGCAACATCGACGACGACGTCGCCCTGGCCGAATGGTTGCTGGAGCACGCCGGTGTAGCAATGGTGCCGGGTTCGGCTTTTGGCGCCCCGGGTCACATGCGACTGTCGTTTGCCACCAGTCTGGACAATCTGCGCGAAGCCTTGCGCCGCCTCGGCCAAGCACTGACCTCGATTTAAGCCGATTCCGAGTCCGTTATCCGGCCTGCGCTGACTGCCCCGGGCAGTCCAGCCAGGCTATCTTCTGTCTCCGCCACATGGACGTGGAGGTAGACATGGAAGTCACTGTGGTACGGGGCGGCATTTCGCCGCCCCGCTTTACTCAAGCAAACTCTGGTCAACACGGCCTGACCCTGATCGAGCTGCTGATTGGTGTGGCCATCGCCGTGATCCTGTTCGGGCTGGCGGTACCCTCATTGGGCGGCCTGGTCGCGAGCAACCGGGTGTCCGCGCACGTCAACGGCCTGCTCGGTGCGCTGGCCTTGGCACGCAGCGAAGCCGTCAAGGCCAACACCCACGTGGTGGTGTGCAAGAGCGCCGATGGGAACCGCTGCGCCAAGACGGGCGACTGGGATCAGGGTTGGATCGTGTTTGTCGATGACGATCACGACCGCCAGCGCCAGGACGGCGAGCGCCTGGTGCGCGAACACGCCTCGCTACCCAAGGGCTACCGCCTGCGCTACGCCGCCTTCGGCTCGAAGAACTACCTGTTCTACGACTCGCGCGGCTTCACCAACACCAACGGCACCTTCAGCCTGTGCCCACCGGCCGAGACGAGCCCGCCAAGGGCGGTGATTCTGAGCAAATCAGGCCGCGCCCGGGTGAGCCGCAGCCGCCCCGACGGCAGCCCGATTAAATGCCCGTGAAGACTGCGGTTGTATTGACCCCACTGGCGGGCGCCAGTACCATTTACGCCCTCTTCCCCGGTAGCTCAGCAGGTAGAGCAGGTGACTGTTAATCACCGGGTCGGCGGTTCGAGCCCGTCCCGGGGAGCCAATCAGATTTGGTGAAATCAGAAGATTCAAGCCGCCGCTGAGGCGGCTTTTTTTGTGTCGGTCCAAATTTGAAGTCGGGGCCGAAGAGAGCCTCACACCGTCTGAAAGACATCAACTGCGTTGCGCAATTCGTCATACTGGCGAAAGCCAGTATCCAGCACGTGGCACACTGTCCGCGAACCGGCTGCTGTTCTTGGCATAGGCGTTGTGCATGCTCGAGAAAAACACTGGATTCCGGCCTACGCCGGAATGACGTAGCCATAAATACCCGCCACCTCTGTTCAACACCACAGGGCGGTGGCAAACCAGCATCCAGGAAGCGACACATCCGTCGCCATCCGACCTTGGTTCGCAGTCATTCGAAAAAGAAGACCCGGCACGAGCCCGGGTCGTCTCACCGCCGTACTGTTGTCGCATTGAAACGTTGTTCGGCTGGCTTCTTAGCGACATCGCTCTTGACTGCAGGGATCGCAGCATTGATGACGTCCTCCGCGGCCGGGGGAGCGCTCTTGTAGGTGTCGGGAAAGAAAAACGCAAGCCAGATGACCGTGATCAGTACGGTCAGAAAAGTCCAGACCAGTCTCCACAGCGATGTTAACCGTTCGTCTTGCAGCACCCAATTCACCCATTACGTTGATGCTTGCCCAATGTTGGGCGAACCAGGCCGAAACACGTCGGCGCCTGCGCGGTCTGACTTGACGAGTTCTAAGTCCAGTGCAGACGCAGGTGGGATCTGGCGCAGTCACATCCGTGTGAAGCTGCGCTCGGGCGGCGATTTTAGGCGAGTCGTGTTACAGCTTGATTAACGCGCCGGAAACCGGTGACGGACCGATGAAAGCGTGTTCTATCCCTAAAAGGCTTCGCCGCGTTTGCTTTCACCGGCTGTCACGGATGTGGCCAAACGCACTGCTGACAGACAGCCCCATCCCTCCGAGCACCTCCGCCGTAGCGGCCTCATGTTCGAAAATAGCCGACTTGACTTGCTCGTCTTCATCATTGACCAACATCATCAGAATTTCAGGGGTGGCGTTGTCGTTGCGCGCGACCAGGCGGCGAACCTCCACTGACTCATCCTTTGCCAGGATCTCGAGCACACTTGGAAACATGTAGCCGCATTTAGCCCGACGCATCCGCACTCCCAGTTCGGGATCTCTGGCCATGGGCAACTTCGCAGCCTCAGGGGCATCGATGTTCAGCGCCAAGGTCATGCGCACATCAGGGTCTGGATCATGGGCTAGCAGAATCAGGGCCTCGTGCGGCGCCCTGCGATTGCCCGCGACGGCGTTACGCACGACTGCTTCCTTATGTTGGGCAAGCGCCATGAGGTCCGGGGCAGGCGTAGTTGTCTTCCCTGCGGCGACGACCTGATCACGCAAAGTTTCCGCCGCTACAACACTCGGGCAAAACAACAGCGATACCAATACGACAAGCACAGCTTTCAAGGTGTCTGTGCGAGCACTCATGACCAGTTCCTCCTTCGGTTTGGTTCCGATTGCCAGGACAGCAATGCGGGTACACCCGTCAGGCACGGGCCCAGAGACATAGCAAGTGAGCTGGTGCGTCTCATCGCGCTTGCTCCTTTTTGATGCCATTAGCGGTCGGTTGAACGGTCTCCGGTGCCGAGCCGACCACCCGGTCGCGACGGCCCGTGAGCTGATTGCTGAGGCCGGGAGCATTGCTGGCAGGCGTCGGGAAAGTCCCCGCTGAAGAACGACGGGAACACAACGAAAGGCCAACGGGAAAATCTTGCTATATAGAACAGCGTGTTACTGGGCACGCATGGCTGCCCGGCGCGGTTGTGGAGCGGAACGAAACCACACGCATGTGGACCCCAGCGCGGCCCTAACTGGGAAAGAAAGACTATTCCGGCATGCCGGCTGTACGAAGGTGGTCTAACAGGTGCGCACGAGCTTTGCTCTTGGGTCGAGGTTTTGGAAGAACCAGCAGAAGCGGCGGACAAGCCGGGCACAGATCAATGAAACCGTGGTCTGTCCCCTATTCATTTTTTGTTGGCAAGCGAAACCGGGAGAGCGTTCTATACTTACTACCATGGAAATATAGGGAGACCCGGTTTCTACGCCCTGCCGCTCTCCTAACCTCTCGTGCGCAGGGTATGCCCCGCCAATCCCCTTGGCGGGGTTTTTATATCCCGGGTACGTTGGCTGAGCAAGCCAAAGTCGGTGTCGACGACGTGCAATCGCGGCTTCAGTACAGCGCCGCCCGCATCTGCTCCCTGACGGGACTCGGCATGCCCCACGAAAAACGCGTCAGGATGGTCTGGTACACATCATTCCAGGCGTCGGCGGAGCCGGCCGCGAGCTCATCACGGCGCGTGCGCAGCAGGCGTTCGATCTCGGTGACATTGTGGTAGTCGGGCCATGCCGCGCTGGCCTGCCCGAACGCGGTGAGCGCCTCATCGGCGTTCTTGTTCAGCAGTGCTTCGAAGCCCCTGCCCTCCCATAACCCGGCTTGCTCACGCGCGTCCGCCTGCTGGAGCTGCGCAGGCGCCGTGGGTCGCGCCACCGCCACGCTCTGTTGCTGGATCTGGCTGAACTCGCGCTGAAGATCTCGCTCCAGTCCCGAGATGCGCTCCAGCACGTGCTCGGCTCGCGCGGCTTCAGCCCCGGTACCGGAATCAGCCTTGGCCAGATCCTCGACCATCTTGCGCAGATCTTCCATCTCCGCCTGGAAATTGCTTTTGACTTCGCTGACGCGCTGGCCGATGCGCAGTCCCGCAACCTCGATCTCCCGCTCTTTGAGAATCTCGAAGACGTCGTCCTTGTAGGCCAACACGGCAAGGATCAAAACCACTGGCCATAACAGCACTCGAATATAGTCGAGTATCAGCCGCGCGCGCGAATCAGAGTCATTCTCCATGGCGTCCACCTGCTTTCAGGGCTTTGTGTCTGTGCATTGTCGGTGCGCTCTACCGTTAATGGTAGACGCTTTGGCCACTGGCGCGAAGCATGTTGCCACACTCGATCACCTGCTCACCTGGTGCAGTGATGCCGAGCTGTGCCTGCCCATGGTGGCGCCCGTGTCCTGAACATGATCCAAAAAGAGAAAATCCGGCGCGAGGCTGGGCTACGTGTGCGGCACAAAGAACGAGAAACCATGCCTGCGCGGGGATAGGGTATGTCAGTAAGAGCGGCAATACATTGCTGCGCGGAGTAAGCTATTGTGGCGCGGATCTTCGATGCGAGGGACACAACGAATGGACTGGTTGCTAATTTGGGTGGTCATCGCCGCAGGCGACGTGGAAGTGGCGCAGATCGGTTTCGACACTGAGGGCTTGTGTCGCACGGCGCTGGTGCAGCTTGAGAAGAATCCGCCCGCGGGCGCGGATGGTCACGCCACCGGCTATTGTGTGCAAGTGCTGAGTGAAGCAGAGCAGCGCGATATCATATTGCCGCAACGCTCGCGATAGCCGGCGCGATTCCCCTACCGCGGCACGCGCCCGCTGATGACGATGCAGCGTCGGGCAGATCACCGGGCAAAGAAAACCCGGCACAGGGCCGGGTCCTCTCACCGCTTCACTAACGTCAAACCTAAACTTCGCGCCTGCGTGTGAACGCTAGTTGGGTAGGCCAGCATGGTTTTTGATCCGAGCAACCTCCCTCATTATCCAGCGTTCACTATTTGGTTGGCTTCTCCGCGACATCGTTTGCAGCGGCGGAGGTTGCGGTCTTGGTCGCATCCTCCGCAGCAGGCGCCTCAGCCTTGTCGGAGACCGGAAAGAAGAACAGGAGCCAAATGACCGCGATGAGCACGGTCACGATCGTCCAGATCAGCCTCCACATCGATACTGGCTGTTTGTGCTGCAACACCTATACCACTCATCATGTAGATGTTGGCCCAATACTGGGCAAATGAAGACAGAATCCGTTGGCGCCTGCGATAGCTCATCGGCAGCTTACAAACCCCACAGTTGATTTCCCTCTCCCAAGCGAGCCTTCCCGGCACCACAGTCGGGGTGTCGACAAGGCCTCAGTATCTTTAGCGCGCAAATCGCAGGCTCTAGGCCTGCGCCCCAATTCGGCGCGGTTCGCTTGGCGTCCTTCTTTGTCTTCGCCTTATAGCCCAGTTGAGCAAGAACGGTGCCAAACCCAAAAGTGACACGCTGGCAGGCACTTACCGCCGTCACAGCCCGGCTGGACGCACAGAATGTAAGAATGCTCGACAGGGTAGTCGTGCCCTACTCTCTCAGATTGGGCCGGGTAGCGTGCTAACGAGAGGGGACGCATGTTTGGGGTCCCCACGGCGTCGGATGCTGGCGCACCAGTTCAACGCCAGGCGCGCAGCCGCCACGCGGCTGGTCAATCGCTCGCTGCAGGCCGCCTTGACAGGAGCCGTGGCGGGATTGCGCGGCTGTGTCGGCCCGCAGATGCAGGAGAAGCAGGAGGCCCTATTGAGTAACCCGAGCTATCCGTAGCAACTCAGTGCAGCGTATGCCGACGCAACTTACGACATCACGAATTCGCGCTGGCTGGACGCGGGACACGTACAGGTTGACGCCACAATTCGCCTCAGTGGCGGCGATACTGTGCACAGCCGTTTCATCGTCGGCGAATTTGCCGATCATTATCTGATTGTTTCAGAGCAGTAGCTGCTGGCTGCCAGCTAGTCTGCCCCAGGCAAGACGCCCTGGACCGCTCAGCGCCAGACTTCGACACCAAGGTTTGCCTATCGGGTCTCGGCCGGCAATGTCAGCTTGGCGCATACCTCAAGTTTCCGGTACAACAAGGCGCGCTGGCTCTCTACATCAGTCAGCGCCGCACGAGTGCGCTGGTGTT
>Ga0209536_100007047_pt1 | contig 17088 bp, 14 predicted proteins | sample DeeMarSeWOR28_12_FD_187461 | JGI IMG/M metagenome (GOLD analysis project Ga0209536, IMG submission 187461) | Marine sediment microbial communities from White Oak River estuary, North Carolina - WOR-2-8_12 (SPAdes) (version 2) | ecosystem: Environmental > Aquatic > Marine > Intertidal zone >... | reverse complement strand
GCCGACAGTTTTCCGGTCGTCTTTCGGATTCACGACGGATTGACCCTGACGATCCGGGAGCAACGTGAAGACTGGTTGCGCATCGGTCTTGGTGGTGATTGGATCGGCTGGGTTCCCGCCGGCAGTGTGGAGAGTGTTCGGCTCCCGTCGGCAAGAGTGGGATGACACGCATGAGATCGCTCAAGAGCGAGGGACCATGAACCTGAGTGACAAGAGCAAAATGTTTGCGGTCGTCACGATTGTGGCCCTGGCCGTCCGGATTGGTCACATCCTGGTTATGGCAAATGAAGATATCAATCCGCTCTTCCTCCATCCGATCATGGATGGTTACATGCACTCTGAGTGGGCAAGAGGTGTGTTGAGTGGCCAGTGGCCCGGATCCGAGCCGTACTTCCGTGCTCCGCTTTATATTTACTTTTTATCCGGTCTCTATGCGATATTCGGGCCGGAAAACCGACTCCTAATCCAAATCGCACACGCATTGATTTCGGCATTAGGGGCAGGATTCGCGGCACTCGCAGCAGCCCACTGCTTTACCAGACGCGCGGGCTGGTTAACCGGATTTATATTTGCTTGCATGTGGCCTAGTATTTACTTCGCAGGCGAGCTGTTGATTGCCACTCTGATTACTACCTTAATTTTGTTACTTGTCTGGCTGTTACTACGGGGTGACACCCAGGACGATATCCAGCCTGGCGGGCGCCAACTCTTTTTCGTGGGACTAATTTGGGGCTTCTCGGCTATCACGCGTCCCAACGTTTTAATCCTCGCACCGGTCATCGTCTGGTATCTCTTCCGTGAGCGTAAATTACCATGGCGTTCACGGGGTTGGCTATTGCTTGTGGTCGGACTGGCTTTACCCATTTTGCCAGTGACAGCCCACAATTTATTCAAGGCCCACGACACGGTATTCATCGCCAGCCAAGGCGGTGTGAATTTTTACATCGGGAACAACCATTATTCCGATGGTCGTACGGCCTATGTACCTGGAACTTTGCCAACCTGGCAAGGTGGTTACGACGATGTCATTGCCATGGCAAAAAAAGAAACCGGACGTGAGGATCTTAAACCTTCCGGGGTGGACAGACATTTTCTGGGGAAGGGTATAAGCTTCTGGTTCCAAGAACCCAGTCGGGCGTTGAAGCTATATCTGCACAAGCTGCGTCTGCTGTTTGCCATGGGTGAGAGGTCGAACAACAAGAATATCTATTTCTGGCGAGAACGTTCCAAGGTTTTACGCTGGCCAATGTGGTTGGGTTGGACTCCGATCCTGATCCTGGCAATTCTCGGTTTCTTCCGCCGTGATTTGCTAATTTCCCGTCGTTTTTTGCTGTTGGGATTCTGTCTCGCGTATGCGTTTTCTATCTACCTTTTTTTTGTCAATGCGCGGTTCAGGTTACCGGTTATGGCGTTGTTGACCATACCTGCGGGAGCTGGCTTGGATCGAATATGGGAAGCTTGGCGGGCGAAGCGGTGGCTCGATCCGCGGAGAGGTTTAGTGGTGGCCGCAGCTGCGCTTCTTTTTGTTACCTTACCGGACCTGGTCAAATTCACTGAAGACGATATTCACGCCGATCCATTTAGCTGGCACACATTGGGTAACGGTTACAATGCAGCGGGTAAATACTTTCAAGCGCGTCATGCTTATCAAAAGGCTATCGACATTAGTAAACAATACCCGCAGCCTCACTTTTACTGGATTCAAGCCAGCCTCTACACGAAATTGGCCGATTTGTTCATCCGCCTGGACCGGTCAGATGAAGCCATCGAGGTTTACACCGACTACATCCGCGAATTTCCCTCTGACTGGGAAATTCGGCTTTTACTAGGCGATCTCCTCCTGCAAACAGGACGTATCGATGATGCTGCCGCTCAATTCGAAGTTGTGCTGCGCAACGATCCTGACAACGATAGTGCCAAATTGGGTCATGCCTGGATCTTGCTCCACAATGGCGAAGCCGGTGCCGCACTCAGGCGGTTTCTGGAGCTGTACCGCCAGCACAATAGCAGTCAGGCGCTTTTTGGCGCAGGCATGTGTCAAATGGAGTTGAACCAGTTGGATACAGCACAGAAAACATTCGAACAGGTTCTCTCGCTGCAAAGTGATTACTGGCAGGCTTTGGGAAATTTGGCTGTGATTTATGAACGATCCGGACAGCTTGGTAAAGCTTATGATGCGTATCAACAGCTCCTTACGATCAATCCTCGCGACGTTCATGCGCAACAGTGGTTACGAGAGCACAGGCGCTGAGTCTCCTGCTCCTGGCAGCTTCAACAGAATCCTTTGGGTTCAGAGATGGTAAGTGGCTGTAGAGGTAGGTGTTTCGTAAACCGTCACTTCGGTCAGCAAAGGTAATTCGGGTTTGAGCTGGGCGAAGATCCAACGGGCCAAGACCTCCGCAGTTGGATTCTCCAATCCCTCGATCTCGTTGAGACAGACGTGATCCAACCTCGTTAGCAGAGGTTGAAATACTGTTTTTATTTCCGCGAAGTCCATAACCCATCCCAACTTGGGGTCTGTTTCCCCCTCGAGTTGGAGGCTGATTTTGTAAGTGTGACCGTGGAGGCGGCCGCATTTGTGCCCGGCTGGAACATAGGGAAGCCAGTGAGCTGCGTCGAAAGTGAAGGATTTCGTGATACGTGTCGGCATGGGGATTCCTCACGAATCTGGCTGCGATCAAGTCGACCGGGAGCGGTTCCAGCCGGTTTGGCATTGCCCCCGTAAGAAAGTTCCTTTCTTGCCTTTGCGCCAGCAAAACAGTCCCCGGCATGGCCACCGGCCAGGTATGCATCAAAACGAAAAAAGCCCTCAAAGAGACCGCTTCCCATGCCGAAAGAGCAATGGACAAAAAGAATTCTCTTGCTCCGAACCCCTAGATACGAGGTGGAACCGTTGGTTGAGGTGGACCACGAAATTACCGAGATTCAAGAGTCTTTGAAAGGGCTGCAACAACGCCTTGAAACACTGACTGGTGGAAAAGCCAAGCAATCGGCCGATTCACAGGCGGTGACCACGGAGGAAAGTCCCACCGACAAAGTCGTAACAAATCAGCCCTCGCCTGCAGCGGCTGGCACGGGAACCGATTCCGCGAACACATCCGGTAACGATTCCCGGGCGATGGATGCATCTCCACCGGCGGGCACAACAGCCACGAGTCAGCAAATGATGGCCACCTTGCGAGCGGGAATGGCGGAGCTGGCTGCGGCCAAGGAGATCAAAGAGGTTCCCCGGTTTTTTGCGCGCTTGGCCGGGCGGATGGGGCTACGTATGTTGCTGCTGAAGAGGTGGCGTTCGGGCATGCAAGTCATCCACACCGAGGGGATTACCATGCCCTCGGAAGCGACCAAAAAGAGATCAGATGGTCGGGCCCCCATCCCCATCCAGGACGACGATATTTTCGCGGCGATCAGTGAAGAACGGACCGTGTACGCTGGACCCGTTCCGGTCAAGAATTTCCCCTTGGACCTGACGCTGCTCCTGGGGCGTGGAAGCAGGGACCGCCAGGTCGTGCTGCTGCCCATTCCGGCTCGAGATCATTGGAATTCATTCATGTACCTGGATGCTGATCACGGAAATGAAAAGGCGTTGGCGGTAGCGGAGGTGTTGGCCCAGTTTGCCCTTGCCAGGATGTCTCTGCTTCACAAAGGTGAGGCTGTCCACGGAATGAAAACTGCTGGAATTTTAAAGAAGGAGTTAAAGCGGCGGCAAGAGAGTTTGGCCCGGCGTGCCGAAGCAGCAGAGCTGTCCAAGGAGGACGTCGGAACCGAAGAGGAATCCGACCCAGATCTGTCCTCAACCGACACACGACTGAGCGCCGAGTTACCAAGGACAGACGCTTCACCTCAAGCGCGTGCTTGGACACCGGAAGCCATTCTGCAGCATAGCGGGGAACTTCCTGCGCTACCGCGCGCGGCCAGTCACATCCTCGCCGTCATCGAAAACCCCCAGACCACCGCTACAAAACTGGAAAAAGCTATTGCACTGGACCAGGCTTTGACTGCGAAAGTCCTGCGCATTGCCAACTCGCCGTTCTATGGCGCCGTCCGTGATATCAAGACCGTGAGCGAGGCTGTGGTCCGTTTGGGATTCGTTGCCATCCGAAATTGGACCCTGGTCGCGGCAACCAAATCGGTGTTTCTGACCCCGGGTGCGGGAATGCTCTTCCAAAAAATATGGCGGCAATCTGTTCTCTCAGCCATGGCTAGCCAGCTAGTGGCTCAGGCAATGCGTGATCGCGAGCCGGAATCGGTGTTCCTCGGTGGTTTGATGCAGAATATCGGCCAACTCGTCATCGCGAGAGCCGAACCGGAACTCTTCCACGAAATCGTCGATGCTTCAGCAACCCGACAAGTTCCCTATTATGTCGTGGAGAAGGAGATCCTCGGCTTCGACCATGGCGAGCTCGGAGCGTTGCTCATTCAAGAGTGGAATCTCAGCCGCGAATTGGAAGAGGCGGTCCGCTATCATCATCGGCTCGGAGAAGTGGAAGCCGACAACCGTTTACCAGGAATGATCGCCCTGGGTGAGGAGATCGCCGCTTGCAGTAGCAGCACACCCGATGAAGACGCTGCCAATTGGGAGAACAGCGAGCCGAGTCGTGTTCTTGATGTCTCTCAGGAGCAGTATGCGGAACTGCAAGAACAGGCCCGTCTTCTGAGCATTGATCCCCAATTCTTCAATTGATGAATCGTGACTCAAGTTTGCGTACCTTGTACGCCCGAGCCGATGTGGCACTACTTGGTTGGGTAGGTGTCGCTTTTGGCTGAGGGTCAACGGTCAGGAATATCCTCGGTGACAGTTGTGTCCTCATCCCTTTGCCTCGATACCGTCGTGTCGTCAGTGTTGTCAGTTTCGGTTGGCGGCTCGAAATGCCGTCGGCAACGCGCTTCGTAGGTGCCTTGAGCACCAACTACGATTTGATCACGGTTGGCAGTTAACCGTTGGGTGAAATTGGCAGGATTGCCACATACCATACAAATGGCCAGTTGCTTGGTCACATACTCTGCGGCAGCCATCAAGCTTGGCATGGGGCCGAAGGGTAATCCACGATAGTCGAGATCTAGCCCGGCAACGGTCACACGCTTGCCCAAGTTGGCCAGGCGATTGCAGACAGACACGAGCCCATCGTCGAAAAATTGTCCTTCGTCGATAGCCACAATTTCAGCCTTGTCATCGACTAGCCTCAGAATGTCTTGGCTGTGTTCGATGGCGACGCTGGGTAAGCTCTGATGATTATGGGATACTATGGACGTGCTGTCGTAACGGGCATCGATGGCGTGTTTGAAGATTTGCAAGCGTTGGCGGGCGATTTCGGCCCGGCGGATGCGGCGAATCAACTCCTCGCTCTTGCCACTGAACATGGGGCCGCAAATCACTTCGATCCAACCTGTTTTGTCCCGAATAACTTGCATGTTTGCCTCTCCCTAGCGGTGGGGTGTGGCGGGATTGTATGCGTCCCTACACCCCGTCATCTGCTCCGAATGTAACTGACTCCTTCGCTCTCGCCAACCTGAATAGGAAGAGGTTAGCGTCGACCTTCCCCGTGATTGCGGGTTTCTAAGTTTCCGCAGCCGGTCTATAATGCTTAGTCATGTGGACTCGGAAGACATTCGCAGCTCTGGTGCAACCACCAGTGATTGGTATGGTGCACCTACCACCCTTGCCAGGGGCGCCTCGCTGGCAGGGTGACTGGGCGGGGGTGCAAACATCAACTTTACGGGACGCCGCCAGGCTGTCAGAGGGTGGAGTCGGTGCTGTCATGGTGGAAAATTATCATGACGTACCGTTTTTCCCCGCCAGGGTTCCACCCAGCACGGTGGCAGCCATGACCGCATTGCTGAGTGAGATCCGGCGCCAATATCCCAATCTGCCCCTCGGTGTCAATGTTTTACGTAATGACGCTAATGCAGCTTTAGCCATTGCTCAGGCTGTGAATGCACAGTTCATCCGGGTCAACGTTCACGCTGGTGCAGCGGTCACGGACCAGGGGCTCTTGCAGGGGATGGCCCACCACACTCTTCGCCTGCGGCGAGATTTGGCAGCAAATGTGGGTATTCTGGCCGATTTGCGGGTGAAGCATGCAGCTCCCTTGGTCACCCGACCTTTGGTCGCAGAAGCTCGCGATTTGCGGTTGCGAGCGTTGGCCGATGGGCTAATCGTCACCGGGCCTGCTACGGGATTCGCTACTGCTCCGGAGGATTTGGCGCCTTTGCGCACTGAATTAATTGATTGTCCGCTATTGGTGGGTAGTGGAATCACACCGCAAAACATTTCTCGTTACAGCAGGATTGCGGACGGATACATTGTCGGCACCGCGTTGAAGGGCCCACAAGGAGCTATTGCGAGCGAGCGGGTTGCCGAAGTTGTGGTGGCGGTGCAGAAAATTTCTGTGACCGGTGAATCTACTACCGGAAGAAAGGACATAGAATGAAAGGTGTAATACTCGCCGGCGGTCTTGGTAGTCGGCTGTTCCCTTGCACCAAGATTACGAACAAGCATTTACTACCCGTTTACGATCGCCCCATGATCTACTACCCGATTCGAATTCTCCTCGACGCTGGTATCGATGATATCCTCGTCGTAACGGGCGGTAATTTCGCCGGCCATTTTCTCCAACTGTTGGGTAACGGCAAAGAATTCGGGCTCAAAGAGCTTCACTATACATACCAAGAGGGAGAAGGTGGTATCGCTGACGCCCTGCGCCTGGCCGAGGATTTCGCCGATGGTGGGCGTCTTTGTGTAGTTTTGGGAGATAACATCATTGAAAAAAATATCAGGGCAGCTGCGGATGCCTATCGCACCCAGGAGAGCGGAGCTAGAATCCTGTTGAAAGAGGTGGATGATCCTGAAAGGTTCGGGGTCCCGGTCATGGAAGGTGAGCGGATTGTCCGCATCGAAGAAAAACCCAAGAACCCCCTGAGCAATTTTGCGGTGACAGGTATTTATTTTTACGACCATTTGGTGTTTGACATGATCCGGCAGTTGCAGCCTTCGGAGCGTGGTGAGCTGGAGATCTCAGATGTGAATAACATGTATTTGGAGCGAGATCTTCTAGAGTGGAGCTTGTTGGAAGGCTGGTGGACAGATGCCGGCACTTTCTCGAGCCTATTGAAGGCCGGCAACCTGGTCGCTCAGGAGGGCGCGAACCAAGTGTGAATCCCGGAGGTCTTTTACAATCATGCACGTGTTAGTAACTGGTGGCGCTGGATTCATCGGATCGAATTTCGTCCGTCATCTGCTTGCCTCCGGCGAGGACCGGGTGATCAATCTGGATCTATTGACCTATGCGGGTAACTTGGAGAATTTAGCGGGATTGGAGAATCATCCTCGTTATCGTTTCGTGCGGGGGGACATCAACGATCGAGGTCTGTTGCATACGTTATTTCGTGAGGAAGATATTGACGCGGTCATCCATTTCGCCGCTGAGAGCCACGTCGATCGATCCGTCGATGCACCTCGAGATTTTTTGGTGACCAACGTCATGGGTACGCAGGCACTTCTGGAAGAAGCCCGCCAGTTTGAGCTTGCCCGTTTCGTCCAGGTTAGCACCGACGAGGTGTACGGCTCCTTGGGACCGGAAAACAAGTTTCGGGAAGATTCACCCTTGGCTCCCAATTCACCATATGCAGCATCAAAAGCGGCCGCGGACATTTTCTGCCGTGCTTATAACCGAACCTATGGTTTTCCGGTCGTCATCACTCGCTGCAGCAATAATTATGGACCTTATCAGTTTCCCGAGAAACTCATCCCGTTGATGATTGCTAACGCCTTGGCGGACAAACCCCTGCCCATTTACGGTGACGGCCAAAACGTTCGCGACTGGCTCTTCGTGTCCGATCATTGCACCGCACTCGAAATGGTCCTTCATGAAGGCAAGCCGGGAGAGGTGTACAACATCGGTGGCAATAACGAGATGAAAAACCTCGATTTAGTACGCTTGTTACTTGCACAATTAGGTAAGAGCGAGGATTTGATCACCTTTGTTCCGGATCGGCCGGGTCACGATCGACGCTACGCTATCGCTGCGGACAAAATCCGTGAAGAGCTTGGCTGGACTCCCGCTCACACCTTCCATGAGGGCCTGAGCAGTACTGTGCAGTGGTATCTCGAAAATCGCCAGTGGTGGGAAAAAATCCTGAGCGGTGATTATGGGCAGTATTACGAGAAGATGTATGGCAAAGGAGGCAGACACCAAGCCGGCGATCCGGAGGATTCGGCGTGACCGGCCCGGCCTTGCTCCCCGATGGCCGGCAGGTCGTCTTGGGACCCGATGTTCGTCAAGTGCTGTCATGTGGTCTGCTGGTCCCCGAGTCAGTGCGGATCGGGGAGTCGGCTGGCTTGAGCGCTGAAATAGAGAGCTGTGCTGCCGAGTTACGGCAAAGATATGCCGCTAAGTTACCGTCGGAAATCGATACTCTCCGAGAGGCTCGTCGGCTCTATCGCTCGGTCGGCATGGACCCTACGCGGCACCGGCCATCTTCAGAGGCCTTGCTGCGGAGGGTATTGAAAGGCCAGTCGCTATATACTATTCATAACGCGGTCGATGCTTGCAACCTGGCCAGTTTGAGCTTTCTGTTACCGATCGGTCTATATGATCTGGATGAGGTAACTGGAGACGTGACACTCCGCTTGGGCCGGGCTGGGGAGGAGTATCCCGGAATTCGTAAAGGGGTCGTTCACCTCGCAGGCCGGTTGGGTCTCTTTGACCGCGAGGGTCCTTTCGGTTCACCCACCAGTGATTCCGCACGAACTTGCGTCTCAGAGAAAAGCCGTCGCTTACTGGCAGTGATCATGGCTACAACGTCTTATCCCGCAGATGCCATGGAACGTAATCTAGCTCTTATGGCTGATCTTTACCGGCGGCATTGTGACGCAACGATCTCCCACTGCGCCATTCTGACTGGGGAATCATGAAAAATTATATGTGCTGGCACGATCGTTTCTTGGTCGTCATCGCTTTGTTCTGTCTGGCTGTGTTTACGGAATGTGCCACGAGTGCGGTTCTACGCGAGCCGGCACGTGGTGATTCCGTCATGGTGGTGACCGCACATCCACTGGCTACGCAGGTCGGTGTGGCAGTATTGCGTGATGGCGGCCATGCCGTGGATGCAGCAGTGGCCGTGGCATTTGCCTTGGCCGTTGTCGAGCCCTACAGTTCGGGTTTGGGCGGCGGCGGATTCGCTGTCCTGTTCGATGCCTCCAATGGAACGGTCGCGTCGCTCGATTTCCGGGAGCGGGCGCCGGCCGCGGCCCACCGCGATCTCTTCGTAGTGAATGGTCAGGCAGACACCAAACTCAGCCAAACTGGTGCGCTGGCTGTGGCGGTCCCTGGTCAGGTGCGTGGCCTGGGAGAGCTGCACCGACGGGCGGGGCGGGTGCCGTGGGTTCGTCTGCTCGCACCAGCAGTGGCTTTGGCCAGAGATGGTTTTCCTGTCACAGCGTCTTTGCTAGAGAGAATCGAATTTCATAAACGACGATTCAACGACGCTGCAAAGAAAGTCTTTTTACCTGCCGGCCGGCCACCTGAGGTAGGGCAGCTACTAAGACAAATTGATCTTGCAGCGACCTTGGAAATCATCGCCAGAGAGGGTCCTGATGCCTTCTACCACGGGATGATGGCGGTCGACCTCGCTGCTGCCGTGCAAAGTGCCGGTGGCATCATGAGTGCGGTGGATTTAGCCGATTACCATTGTCAGTGGCGCGAGCCACTGCGCGGCCACTATGGCGGTGTGGATGTCTACACCATGCCACCGCCCAGTTCCGGTGGCGTCCATCTCATCCAAATGCTGAATGTGCTTGGCCCATTCGATCTTACTGACCGCTTCCTCTATGAAGAGACCAACAGTGGGATTGATCCTGGTATCGTTTATTTTAAGTATACCTCCACGCCTATTTGCCACGTTTTGATCGAGGCTATGAAGTTCGCTTTTGCCGACCGCAGCCGGTGGTTGGGTGATCCCGATTATGTGGCGGTGCCTGTGGCACGGTTGATTTCCCTCAACTACAGTGACAGTTTGCGAGCACGCATCGAAGCTGACCGGGCTTTGCCGTGGCGGGAAGTTGAAGGAACCGACATCGTACCGCAGGAATCCGATCATACCTCCCATGTAAGTATCATCGACGCAGCTGGGTGTGCGGTAGCTATGACCCTGACCATAAATTTGAATTTCGGTTCGGGAATGGTAGCGGGGAATAGTGGCGTAATATTGAACGACGAGATGGACGACTTCGTGGCCGCGCCCGGCGTGCCCAACGCTTTTGGCCTGATTGGTGGTGAGGAAAACGGAGTCGCGCCGGGGAAGCGCCCCTTATCCAGTATGACTCCTACGATCGCCTTACGAAATGATCGGGTGCTATTGGTGGTAGGGAGTCCTGGCGGTTCGCGAATCAGCACATCGGTTCTGCAAGTGGTCCTCAACCTCATCGACGGTGACATGGATGTAGCCCAAGCCGTCACCGCACCTCGTATCCATCACCAATGGTATCCACCGTGGGTTTACTACGAGTCCGATGGCATGACGTCCGGCTGTCAAGCGGATCTCAAGGAACTCGGTCACGATTTGCAACTGCGCGAGGGAATCGGCAATGTCCAGGCAATTTGGATCGATCCAGTCACTGGCACGCGCACAGGAGCCAGTGACCCACGCGGCAACGGTTCTGCAGCTGGATTCTGAGGTCTGAGTCGAGGCGACAGCTGATCCACACCGAGTAGTGTGCACCCTTGCTGGAAAAACAGCCGGACAGAGCGGTTATTACGACAAAGGAAAGGTGTGCCGGACCCAAGCTTCCGCTTCGGCAGGTGTGCGGACCTCTCCCTCCAGCTGAGCCGTTTCTAATTCGCGCAGGATCATACCTAGCTGGGGGCCCTCTTCGTAACCCAATGCCAATAAATCCCGACCCCGCAGTAACGGTGCCGGCTTGAGGTCTTCCTCGACCACATTTGCTAAAGTCTCTGAGCAAAAATTATGGTTGACCAAGTTCCCGTGGCTGGCCAAGCAGTCCAAACGGTGAAGCTCCAGGTATTCCGCGAAGTGATCCTGACGGAGAAATTTCTTCAAGGTCGCTGGCCGCATGTTCTGTACGTCTAAGAACCGCATGTGTTGGGCCACCATGTTGGCGGCTAAATCCACAACATTGTTGGGCAAGCGTAGACGGTGACCGATGGTCCGGGTCATTTCGGTTCCCAGTTTTGTATGTCCGTCGAAACGGATCCGGTCCGCGTAAGAAAGAGTTGGTGGTTTGCCCACATCGTGTAAGAGGATAGCCAAGCCGAGCGCCAGGGACCGGCTTTTGGAAAGCTTGAACATCAATAAAGTGTGGGTCCAGACATCCCCCTCGGGGTGATATTCCTCTGGTTGCGGTACCCCTTGGAGGTCTGCGACCTCCGGGAGCAAAACATCCAAAAGTTGGACTTCGGCCATGATGGTCAAACCCTTGGCAGGATCCGGACCAGTCAGGAGCAGGCCGATCTCTTTCCCAATGCGCTCGGCTGAAATCTGACGGATCAAATCCTTGTGTTCCAGGAGAGCCTCGCGAGTCTCGGGTTCGATCCTCAAGCCACACTGCGCGGCCAAGCGGGGGGCTCGTAAGAGACGAAGGGCGTCCTCACGAAAGCGAGCAGCGGGTTCTCCAACAGTGCGTAAGATGCGATGGTCGCAGTCAGTCTTGCCACCGGTTGGATCCAGGATGCATTTGCGACGTGGGTCCAAAAAGAGTGCATTAATCGTAAAATCCCGCCGGCGAGCATCTTCGACCAGAGAGCTGGCAAAGGTGACCTGATCTGGGTGACGCCCGTCGCTGTAGCCGGCATCAGTACGGAAAGTGGCGGTCTCCACGTAACCATGATCCTGAATTACGAGCACGACACCAAATTTTGCACCGACTTGCTCCGTGTTGGGAAACAAATCGGTAATGGCTTCGGGCCTGGCGTCTGTAGCGACGTCGAAATCCCCCGGTGTGAGGCCTAAAAGAAGATCTCGGACCGCACCACCGACGAGGTAAGCTTCGTAACCTGCCGCGGTCAAGGTCTCAATGACCGCCAGAGCCTGGGTCGCTGCTGGCGGCAAGGGATCGGACCAGGGAATGCTATGGATTGCGGAGTGTTTCATATCTTAATATTGTCAGAACCTTCGCGGGGTGTCCAGCGACTCCCGGGAGCCGTTCAGCGGCCCATCGTTGCAGTCGCAAGTCGGGAGAAGTTATGCGATCTCATATTCCCTTGATTTGGTCGGTTCTGGTGAGCCTCCTGGGCGTTTTCTCGACTGGGGCCGGTGATCCTCCGGGTATCCTCCAACGAACCGTTGATCGTGTTGACGTCCAGTCACCGGACACTACCAACATGTTGGCCAGGGTGAAGCTGCTCTCTTCACCCGAATTTGCAGGCCGCGGAAACGGCACCGGCCCAGCCCAAGTAGCAGCCGACACCATTGCCCACTGGTTCGCGGCGGCCGGATTGGAGCCGGGCTCGTCGGGATCTTGGTACCAGGACTTCACCCTCAAGGGGGAAGGTTTGGCGGGCCTGCCTGCTCGCAACGTCGTTGGAATTCGTATGGGACAGTCGATTCTGGCTGGCCGCTACATCGTGATTGGGGCCCATTATGATCATCTCGGCTGTCAGGTCGATGCACTCCAAGCCGAAAGGGAGCCCCCTGCCGCCGGAGAATACTACCCCGGCGCCGATGACAATGCATCCGGGGTCGCCGTGTTGGTAGAGCTGGCGCGTTTGACGGCCCAACTTTCTGAGCCTGAGCATACGCCTCCAGTTTCTAGTTCCGCACTGCGCAGCTGTATTTTCGTGGCATTTGTCGGCGAGGAGGTCGGTTTGCAGGGTTCAGCCTATTTCGTCAAGAACTTGCCCGTTCCCCGCGATTCCATCGACGTCATGATCAATTTGGATAGCGTGGGCCGTTTGCGAGAAGGTAGGCTCTACGTAGCCGGAGTAGGCACTTCTGAAAACTTACCCGCTTTGGTGGAGGCAGCCAATTATGGTGGCCTGAACTTGGAAGTTAGCTTGGGTGGTTGGGACGCCAGTGATCATGTTTCTTTCAACACGATTGAAGTACCGGTCATTTTTCTGTTTACGGGTCCTCATGCCGATTACCATCGCCCAACGGACAGTTGGCATACCGTGCGGGCGACTGGAATGGGTCAAGTCGCCACTTACACGTTACACCTCCTGGACAACCTGCGTACACACTCTGGGACACTTCCGTATCAGGTCGTGACCAAGATGAGCAGTGAGCGTCCTGAAGCAGGTCCGACGAGCCAGCGTAAAGCTTGGTTGGGCACTATTCCCGACTTCACGGAGGAGATCACCGGAGTCAAACTTGCTGGTGTGATGGATGGCAGCCCCGCGGCAGGTGCGGGTCTTACGAAAGGTGATATCATCGTGGGGTTGGGTGGTGAAGCCGTTGCGGATTTAGCCGGTCTGGCCCAGTTGCTCCGCGCTTTTCGGCCGGGAGAAAAGGTGGTCGTCGTGGTTCTCCGTGAAGGCAACCGCCTGGAGTTCGAAGTCACGCTGGCCCAGCGTAGCCATCGCTAATCAGTTATGTTCTTTGGCGCCGGTTCCACGTGCACGAACACTTCGGATAATGTGGGCACCTCCTCACGGAGAGTCATCTCCACCTGGTGGGCGATTTCGTGGCCCGCGGCTACGGTGAGCTGGGCATCCACGGTGATACGCACGTCCGCGAGATAACGGGAACCCCGTTGACGCACTCTGAGACCAGGCACGCTATGGACGCCGGGTAATCCCATAACCACCGATTGGATCCCGTTCACGTATTCTCGGTCGGGCATCGTGTCCATCAAGGACATGACATTGTCACGGCTGAGTTCCCATCCGGTTTTGAGGATGAAGCCGGAAATCACGAGGGCAGCCACGCTATCCAAAATTGGCACACCCAGCATTGCTCCCAGGATACCGACAGCCGCAGCCACCGAAGTCAGGGCATCCGATCGGTGCATGGAACCGTTGGCTTTCAGAGCGGGGGAGTTGTGGATTCGGCCAGCCAAGAAGGTGTAGCGGGCCATGAGTTCCTTGATTGCGATGGCGATCAAGGCTGCTACGAGCGCGGCAATCTTTGGTTGCATGTGCTCACCACTGTGCATGCGCATGATGGCATCGCGACCAATCAACACGCCGGTGATCAGCACCGAGAGCGCGACACCGAGTGCCCCCAAGGTTTCGAAGCTGTGATGGCCGTAAGGATGGTTCCGGTCAGGGGGCCGTTTGCTCGCATGCAGTGCCCATAAAATGCCGACGTCCCCCAACAGGTCGGCCAGGCTGTGGAATCCGTCGGCAACGAGAGATGCCGAGTGAGCGAGAAGACCGACCGCGATCTTGGCCACGGTCAACAATCCGTTTCCGACCATACCTAACGCGGTACAAACAATAGGGCGCAGCCAGAAATTGTTCTGGAATTTCAACGATGCGTTATTGAGACGATTCATTCCAACGCGGCGGGGTAGAGATTGTCGATGACTTGCCTATACTTACGGGCAATTGCCCACCTTTTCACTTTCAGCGTAGGTGTTAACTCTCCCCCTTCTAAAGTGAACTCGTGATCGAGGAGGGCATATTTCTTGATTTGGTTGAAGCTTGGCAGCTTCGCATTGATGTGCTCGATCTGGCTGTCGAACAGGGCAGCTATTTCGGGATGCTTGATCAGACCGGACAAGTCCGTGAAAGCGAGACTACTCTTGACGGCATGTTCCTGTAATGTCTCGAAATTTGGGACGATCAGGCAGCTCAGATAAGGCTGCTTATCACCGAGGACCACGACCTGGCTGACGAATTTGTTCTCCTTGATAGCGTTTTCGATGGGCTGAGGAGCGATGTTCTTGCCGCCGGCTGTCACGATCACATCTTTTTTGCGGTCGGTGATGAACAAGAATCCTTCCTCGTCGAGATGGCCGATGTCACCCGTGGCGAACCATCCGTCTTCGGATAGAACTTCCCGAGTGGCAGGTTCGTTATTGTAATATCCCTTCATGATCTGCGCGCCGCGGGCTAAAATTTCGCCGTCTTCGGCGATTTTAATCTCGGTACCGGGGAACGGTTTGCCCACGCTACCGATTTTGAAATTCTTAAAAGTGTTCGCGGTCAGTATGGGTGAAGTTTCTGTCAAGCCGTATCCCTCGAGAATGATGAGGCCTGCTGCGTAGAAGAACTCGTTGATCTTCGGTGAGAGAGGTGCACCCCCCGAAATGAAAAAGCGTAGTTTCCCGCCAGTGCGGGCTTGTAGCTTCTTGAATACGAGCCGTTGAGCCAAGTTGTATTTGAACTTCAACAAACCCGAGATCGATTCACCTCCTCGCATTTTATGACCGTAGTCTTCGCCCACCTGCCGAGCCCAGAAAAAGATATTTTTCTTCAGGGGTGATCCGGCCAGCGCCGTCCCCAACACCCGTGCATAAATCTTCTCGTAAAGACGCGGGACGCTTACCACAATCGTGGGTTTGGCGTCTAACATGTCTTGCGGAACAGTATCTATGGCGTCGGCGTAAGCGATGCCGACCCCACGATAGAGCATGGTGTAATAACCGACCAGGCGTTCGAACACATGAGAGAGGGGGAGGAAGGATAGACACCGGTCTTGAGGCGTGAAATCCATCACCTCTTCGGTACCGAGGACATTGGACACGAAGTTGTGATGGGTCAACATCACACCTTTGGGATCGCCGGTGGTTCCGGATGTGTAAATAATGCTGGCTAAATCGTCTCGGTCCGAGGGCCCGCTGTCCTCTCGCGGCTCGGGCGGATTCTCAGCCACGATGTTTGCCCCGATTTGCAGCAGTTTTGCGAAAGGCATGATATTGGGAAGGTCGGCCGCCTCGAAGGCGATCACATCTTGCAAAAAAGGCATTTTGGAACGGAGAGAGTGCACTTTTTCGGCTTGTTCGGCTGTGGACAAAAAGATGACCTTCGGTTTGCAATCATTCAGTATATAACCGATCGTGTCCGGTAATAGAGTAGGGTAGATAGGTACAGTTACACCGCCGGCACACAGAATGCCCAAGTCGGCCAAAGCCCACTCCAGGCGATTTTCCGAGAGTAAGGCGGCGCGATCACCTTTTCTCAGCCCCAGCGATTTCAAACCGTGGCGAAGGGCACGGACCCGCCTGTAAGCTTCAGTGCTGGCAACATCGACGTATTGACTAGTCTTCTTGTCACGGAACGAAAAGCAGTCGGGACGTGGGCGTTCTCTAACCGCAGAGAGAAACAGTTCGGGGATTGTCTCGATTGGCATGGTCGTCTCCTAAATAAGCTCAGTGACGATAGGCTAGCTGCAATGCCCTCGCGATATGAGGCTGACACAGCCGGGCTGATGCCAAAGATACAAATGCGGCGAATAGACTACGGTTGAAAATCGTAGCGTGACTGCTCACAATGCTTAGCACGCTCAGAAAATAATTGTCAATCAATATCGATTTCGAGGGTGTAGGAGAAAGTCGGAGAAAACATGTCTTTAGCGGTGCAGTGGAGGAAGCCGGTTATATCCCTACAGACTCTCCAATCACCAGCTAACACAGATCCAGCGATCATCCCTGAGACCACCTGGACATTTTTGTAATTGTGGAAGGACAATACTCAGTGAGCCAGGTTTCAACTATTCCTCGGCAAGATGTCATCATTCTCCAGCGTGACTTGCTCCGCTGGTACGACAATATGAGACGGCCCCTTCCTTGGCGGGAGCAACCTGATCTTTTTGGTACCTGGATTTCTGAAATCATGTTGCAGCAGACAACGGTGAAAGCAGTTATCCCCTACTGGCATCGCTTTCTCGCCCGTTTTCCCGACGTAGCTGCATTAGCGACCGCTTCGGAGGAGGAAATCCTGAGGGAGTGGTCGGGATTGGGATACTACCGCCGTGCGCGTCTCTTGCACCGGGCGGCTCGACTGGTCATGAAGGAGCGGGATGGACAACTCCCACGGTCGCGGGACGAATGGCTCCAGTTGCCGGGTGTTGGCGCTTATACTGCGGGAGCCATTGCCAGTATCGCACTCGGTGAAAAGGTGCCGGCGGTGGACGCGAACGTGCGCCGGGTTCTGGTGCGATGGATTTGTTGCTCGCGCCGGGAAGCCA
>Ga0209536_100007045_pt1 | contig 17090 bp, 16 predicted proteins | sample DeeMarSeWOR28_12_FD_187461 | JGI IMG/M metagenome (GOLD analysis project Ga0209536, IMG submission 187461) | Marine sediment microbial communities from White Oak River estuary, North Carolina - WOR-2-8_12 (SPAdes) (version 2) | ecosystem: Environmental > Aquatic > Marine > Intertidal zone >... | reverse complement strand
GTAATGAGTTCGTTGAAATATTTTGAGTTACCTATTATCGCAGTGGGTAACATAAACCCACAGGACACTAGCAGTTACGAAATTTTGGTTGAACTTAAACCAGAAAAACCCATTTACAAGAAGATCCTACTCAAGGATAACAAGATTTCAGGATTTATCTTCTTAGGAGCGATTGAAAAAGCTGGGATACTTTTCCGATTGTTAAAAAACCATGTAGATGTTAGTGAAATCAAGGACACTCTTCTATCCGAAGATTTTGGTATCGTTAGTTTACCCGAGCATCTGAGAAAAGAAATGTTTGTGGTGAACTAAGATGAAGCATCTAACAAAAGTTAACAACCCTTACAGTGACGAAAAGGTCGTTGATGCATGTTCAATATTCGGTATGATGAACCTGAAGGGAAAACGATTCTCAGCAAAAGATCCAATTCGAGCAATGGCAAACATGCATGACCGAGGTAACGGGTTGGGAGGAGGATTTGCAGCATATGGAATCTATCCAGAATACAAAGATGATTACGCATTACACATCATGTTCCTTGACAAAGATGCAAAAAAGAAAACATCACGTCAAATCAACGAGTCTTTTAACATTCTAAACGAAGAGGAGATGCCAACACAAGAAGCTGACGTTTCCGACCCACCCATCATGTGGCGGTACTTCGTTCAACCCAAAAACTTAAAACTAGAAAATCAGACCGCTGACGATTTTGTGATGGAAACGGTTACTCAAATCAATACAAAAACGGGGAAAGCCTTCGTTTTTTCAAGCGGAAAAAACATGGGTGTCTTTAAAGGCGTCGGCTTTCCTGAAGATGTGGCTAAATACTTCTGTCTGGAAGAGTATGAAGGATACTTGTGGACCGGCCACGGAAGGTTCCCAACTAATACGCAAGGCTGGTGGGGTGGAGCACATCCATTTAGCATGTTAGACTGGACTGTTGTTCACAACGGCGAAATATCATCCTATGGCATCAACAAACGTTACCTCGAGATGTTCGGATATAAATGCACCATGCAAACTGACACAGAAGTAATGGCATACGCTTTTGATCTTCTTATGAGACGCCAACATTTACCCATAAAGATTGTCTCTCAGATTCTCGCCCCTCCACTCTGGTCAGAAATCTCAACAATGAATCCAGAAAATGAACTAGCCATTAGAGCTCTGCGTCAAACATATGGCAGTCTATTAATGAACGGGCCATTCACAATTATTGTTGCTCATGAAGGCGAGATGATTGGATTAACAGACAGGATAAAACTTCGTCCCCTTACAGCAGCAAAAAAAGATGATTTTCTGTTTCTATCTTCAGAGGAGGCAGCGATACGTCTAGTTTCACCTATGCTCGACAGGGTTTGGAGTCCAAGAGGTGGAGTGCCTGTGATAGGAAGACTTGAATCTTTGAATGCCATGGAGGCAAAAGCTTAGGAGACTAGAATATATGAAAAGTTACGTTTCCCCCGATTATATCGTAGAACGGGATCAAGACCGTTGTATACGTTGTAAAGTATGTACGAATCAGTGCAGTTACGATACCCATTGCTATGATGAAGAAGATGACTGTTTGTATAGCAAAAACGAGAACTGCGTAAACTGCCAGCGATGTGCTACTTTCTGTCCAACTCAAGCAATAACCATACGCGAAAACCCCAACCATTACAGATCCAACGCAAACTGGAACCAAGAAATCCTCACTGGAATAAAAAAGCAAGCTGAAACTGGAGGAGTCGTCCTGACCGCAATGGGATGTGACAAACCCAACCTCACATACTGGGATAGACTTCTCTTAAACGCAAGTCAAGTCACAAACCCCTCAATTGACCCTCTAAGAGAACCAATGGAGTTAAGAACATATATCGGATCAAAACCAGACAAACTTGAGCTTGATTTTAGCAGCGGCGATGCAGTACTAAAAACCAAGTTGGCTCCTCAACTAATGCTTGAAACTCCAATAATGTTCTCTGCAATGTCCTACGGCTCAATAAGCCTTAACGTCCATAAATCATTAGCAAGAGCAGCCAGTGAATATGGAACATACTATAACACAGGTGAGGGAGGACTTGAAAAGAGCCTATACAAGTACGGAGAACATGTCATAGTTCAAGTGGCATCTGGCCGTTTCGGAGTCCATCCAGACTACCTGGACGCAGGAGCAGCTATAGAAATTAAGATTGGACAAGGAGCAAAACCCGGAATCGGTGGCCACCTCCCAGGAGAAAAAGTAAGCTCAGAAATCTCCGAAACAAGAATGATTCCAATAGGAACAGACGCACTTTCTCCTGCACCCCAACATGACATATACTCCATCGAGGACCTTAGACAACTAATCTACGCATTGAAAGAAGCTACAGACTACACAAAACCTGTCTTCGTTAAAATCGCAGCAGTCCATAATGCAGCTGCAATTGCCAGCGGAATAGTCAGAGCAGGTGCTGACGCGGTAGTGCTAGATGGCATTCGCGGAGGAACAGGAGCAGCACCCAGAATAACACGAGACAACGTAGGAATCCCAATCGAAATGGCTCTAGCATCAGTTGATCAAAGGTTACGTGATGAAGGGATACGAAACAAAGCATCCGTTATCGCAGCAGGAGGAATAAAGAGCAGTGCTGATGTTATAAAAGCTATAGCTTTAGGGGCAGATGCATGCTACGTTGCTACAGCAGCTCTAGTTTCTTTAGGTTGCACTGTCTGCCAGAAATGCTACACAGGTAAGTGTCCTTGGGGTATTGCAACCACTGATCTTTGGTTAACCAAGAGAATTAACCCTGACATTGGTGCCAAAAGACTAGTAGGTCTCCTACGAGGATGGAGTCTAGAAATCATGGAGATGATGGGCGGAATGGGTATAAATGCAATCGAAAGTGTACGCGGAAACCGTTTGCTACTTAGAGGAGTAGGCTTGACTAACACAGAATTGAAAATATTAGGAGTTCGAATGGTAGGTGAATAAAAAGATGACACTCAAAGAAGCACTAAGCAACAACCCAGATAACTTAGTCGTAAGAGATAATCTGGCAAAGATTGATGCAACAGGCCTATACTATAGGGATCTAAATACCCTACTCAGGAGTCTGGACGGAAACGGCATCGAACAAATCGAAATACGTAACGTATATGGACAGCGCTACATCGGCACAGACCTTGATGATCACCTCAGTATTGACATCTACGGAACTCCAGGTAACGACCTTGGAGCTTTCATGAGAGGGCCAAAAATCACTGTCCACGGAAACGTTCAGGATGCATGTGGAAACACAATGGATCACGGAAAAATAGTCGTTCATGGACGTGCCGGAGATCTAGTTGGACATTCAATGCGTGGTGGAAAAATCTTCATCCGAGACGACGCTGGATACCGCGTTGGAATTCACATGAAAGAGTACCTGGGTAAAAGACCAACAATAGTTATTGGGGGAACCGCTCAAGATTTTCTCGGCGAATATATGGCTGGAGGAGTTTTAGCTGTGTTGGGGTTAAACATGAAAGATGAACTTCATGATGCCCGTTTCGTGGGAACTGGTATGCATGGTGGAACAATGTACATCAGAGGAAATGTTCGGCACTTGGGAGAAGAAGTGGCTATTGTTGAATTTACAGAAAAGGATCATCAGGTGCTTGGGAGTCTAGTTAAAGAATTCTGCACCTATTACGACTTAGATGCTGAAAAAATATTGGAAAACAAATTTAACAAACTTATTCCGGTTTCTTCTCGTCCATATGGAAACCTTTACGCTTACTAACCATTAATTTAATCAAGCATGTTCATTTTTTATGTGAGCCATCTTGGTTTCCCTTCGATGTATTCTGTGAAAAACTTCGCAAATTCAGGATATGTAGAATAAAATTTCAAAACTTCGTTATTCACAAGGACTTGAACTGATTCTGTAATTGCTTTAGTAACAATTTCAGCTAAACCGATCCGGTTTTTGTTGTTTAGCATTTTTTCTTTAAGCAGATTCACCACATCAAGGTCTTTCCTTTTCACATAGACTACCCAACAACCGTTTTCTAATCTTGGTCCGGAAACTGTAGAATCAGATCCTGTATGTTTGATCAAAAATTTTTCACATTCTAGCCTTTTTTGCAACGGCGGACCAACATGAAGTTTCAGGGTTGGAAGAAAACGATTTTCCATTTCACAAACGAATACATGCGTTTTAGTTTCATCACTCCACACGCTGTGATTTAAAATTGTAAACTCATGTAGCTCAATCAGCTTCACTAGTGCTTTTTGTGATTTGTATAGTTGCCCCCAAAGAATATCGGGTACTGAAGCAACTGCTTCAAAGCAAACGAATACAAAAGTGGAACCTCGAATGTTGATTCTTTTATCTAGTTCTGTTGCAGTAAGAGCTTTTGTTTCTAGAGGATAAAAAAACTTCAAGTCTGGATTTTTTATGAACGCTCTGGAAGCAGCAATAAACTCATCTAATCTTTCTTTGCGAACAGCAGCTGCAACGTTTCTTTCTTTATCAACTGGATCAATAACACAAAGCGGCTCTTCAAAAATTTTTTTAACATCATCTTTTCTTTCGTAATTCCCCTCAAGGTCAATAATCGGTCTTTCTTCCCAGTTTCCAAAAGACTGTAATACTTCAATAAAGGAGCCATAATTTAGAACTAAAAGTTCACAGAGATATCCACTGAAACCTCCAATTTTGATTTCTGCTCCATAAACACCTACTCCCTTCATGAACCGCTTTAACAACCTGACTTCATTTCCCTTTTGCTCATCAATATGAGGTTTTATGTAGTTAGTATGGAATGGTGTCCTATCAGTAGCGCTAATCCACTCGCCGGATTTTACCCTGTAGCAGGGAACAATATTAACGTAAACATCATCAATTATGCTCTCAAGATAGGGATGCTCTGCAAACCGTTCAATCTGCTTGCGTCCTTCCATCGCTTTTTTTGCAACATCCAATATTACTGTTCCAAAAGCTTCTCGTGGCATGGTTGATGGAACCTGTAGGAAGACGTCAATTTCTGGGCAGTCTCTAAGCCACGTGTTTTTGGCTACCGAACCCTCTATCCCAATCTTTGCATCTATTCCCCTATCGTTCGCAACCTTTCCAAGATTGTCTATTAACTTTTGGGCTAATTTATGAACTTTTTTTTGTTCAACCTCTCTAGGATTGACCCGCTTTAGAACCTCGGTGCATACCTTTTCAATGGTAAAACTCAAACCCACTCACCGTGTCCCATATTATTTTCCACAAATCTCTTTCAAGTTCGAGTAAATCGGTCCTCTAGGTGTCAAATCGCTCTTTTTCAATCTAAGACACTCAGCATTGACTATTCCAAACTCATAGTCTTCAAATTCCCTTATCAGCTCTGCCAATCTGATCTTATTTCTTCCTGTTCTTACACGAGCTATCGTCAAGTGTGGACTGAACCCTTTGTTATCAGGTTTGAATCCTAATCCTCTTAAACGCGGCTCTAACTGCCCAAAAATATCTTCTAATTCGTTGGAACCTTTCATTATTCCAGCCCAAATAACGCGAGGATAGTTTAGCTTGGGAAACGCTCCTATTCCTCTGATTTCTATCTTAAAGGGAGAGAAATGAAGCTGTTTCATTTCTTCATAGATAGCATCAACCATTGACGCTTGTATATTCCCCAAAAACCTAATTGTCAGGTGAACATTCTCAGGTTTAACCAATTTTAGGTCGGCGTTAGTATTAGTAAGCATTCCCTGAATCTCTGACATTCTTCTTAATATTCTATTGTCTTCAATATCAAAGGCAAAGAAACTTCGAATGGTACCTGACATAAAACGTCATCTTGTAAAATGTTCAAACTATCAAATATAATCTTTCACATTAACTATTTTAATAATATAATCTATCACCTGACAACGCCTTTTCTATCTGTGTCTTTTTTTTCCCGCTGATTAACCACATGAAAACTTACTTTACTTTGCTTTTGCTAACAAACTATTTTATAACTTTTAGTTGAATGATATTCCATGAAGAATTATTCGAGAAAAAGAGGGAATCACAATACAAGATAAAGTCATTGTAGCAACTGCCGGTATGCCCGGATCAGGCAAGGGTGCCTTCCAACGAATATTTCAAAGAATGGGATATCCAGTTGTTATAATGGGAGACGAAATTAGAGAAGAAGCCAAACGAATAAACCATACTCCAACACCAGAAAACTTAGGCAAAATCATGATCCAACTTAGAGAATCGGAGGGACCAGCCGCCATAGCCAAACGATGCATTCCAAAACTGAAGAAAAAAACCGAAAAAACAGTGGGAATCGATGGTATCCGAAGTCTTTCCGAAGTAAAGGAATTCAAGAAACATTTCCCCAAATTTGTTACTATTGCCATACATGCTTCTCCACAAACGCGATATGAACGTTTATCCCGAAGAAAACGAAGCGATGATCCCCAAAACTGGGAAACCTTTTCTCAAAGGGACCAAAGGGAACTCAGCGTCGGAATGGGAGATGTTATCGCAACTGCAGACTATATGATCGTAAATGAGGGTTCCCTAATTCAGCTGAAAAGAAAAATCCATCAGATACTAAAAGAGGAGTTATCTGAATGAATGATATAGTTGTATCCATTGAAGTAACAGTTAATCCCACAGAAGATTCAGAAAAAGTCAAAAAAGCAGTTGAAAACATTTTTGGAACCTTGAACTTTAAAGCTAAACCTGGATCAGGGGGACACATATACGTATCCCAAAACAAAGGGTATGAAACGCTAGTCAGATTCCATGATCTTATCAGCAGAGAACAGATTATTGCTGCAGCACGAAAAATATTCCGCAGCAGAATGACGGAAAAATCAGTGAATTTTTTCCTAAACAAGCAGGTCGCTTATGCAGGACACATATCATTTTCCCAACAAACTGCAGAATCTCCTTTGGGGCCAATAACCGTTCAAATCAATTACGACAATCCACGAAAACTCATAGACTGGCTTGCACCAAGACCACCATCAAAAACCCGAAAAAAAGTTTCACGCAATAAATAGCGTGATTTGAATGACAAAACCAAAAATCGGCTTATCGACACTATACTGCCTCAGCGAACCGTTTATTTCTCTTATTGAAAACCTGCAACATCTTGACATTAGACATATTGAACTTGCAGATGAAGGTCTCCACTCGTTAAATAAAAGACGCATAAAAAAACTGAAAGAAATTGGCGAAACCTGTAACCTAGACTTTGTGATGCATGCACCTTGGGCAGGAATAAACATAGCCAATCCAAGTCCAAGCTTGCGTCGAGCAGTCTTGAAACGTCTAGAAAAATCGATTGTTTATGCGGGTAAGTTAGGGTGCTCCCTTTGGCTTTTTCATCCTGGTTCTAGAACAGGTCTTAGTAACATCTATCCTGGAAAAGACTGGCAACTAAACCTAGAATCTGTTCTTACTTTACTCAGTATTTCCCGAAGAGAAGAAGTAAAAATTGCTATCGAGAACACACCTGAGCCTTTTCCTTCATTGTTGAAAAACGTAGACGAATTTAACAGATTCTACGAAGATTTGGAGGACGACATAGCAATGGTTCTAGATGTGGCTCACGCCAACTTAAACAACCAAATCCGAGACTTCCTAATACAATTTCCCAACAAAATCGTCCACATGCACGTAAGCGACAATGATGGAGTTAACGACTTGCATCTGGGAATAGGTTATGGAACCGTTAATTGGGACCACTTTGCAAAACTAGTCAAAACAGCAAATTACAACAACCTACTTGTTATTGAATCAACAAACCAAATTGAAGAGAGTATTCAATTTCTCAGAAAACTTTTCGTCTAATTTTCATTAAGAGGAAGCTCTAACAGTAAAAAATCTTCTGCCAAATCAGTATTAACGAACGTCTTCTTTGCCTGCTGAAGAAGCACATCTGCATTATTATATCTGGCGCTGATGTGAGTCAAAACAAGCCGCTTTACGCCAGCAAATTTAGCAATATTTGCTGCCATGCTAGGAGTTGAGTGCCCATCCTCAATTGCTCTTTCCTCCATTTCATCTTCGAAGGTGGCTTCGTGAATCAAAAGGTCAGCTGATTCTGCTAATTTTCCAATCTTTTCTGATGGTCCTGTATCCCCAGTATAAACAATTTTCCTTCCAGGTCGAGAATCACCCAAAATAGTTTCAGGTTCTACTATTCTTCCGTCCGGAAGCTTAACTGATTTTCCTGACTGAAGTTTAGACCACAATGGCCCTTCAGGAACCCCTAATTTTTTAGCTTTTTCTACGTTGAATCTTCCAACTCGCGGATTCTCTATCAACGCATATGCTAGGCTAGGATTTAGGTGCTCTGATTGTACAGCAGTTACTGTATATTCTTTTTCTTCGCAAACGCTACCCTCCTCTATTTCATTGACTTGAACAGGAAAGGTTAGAGTAAACTTTACAGTCTGGTTGACAGAATTAAAAAAATCTTTGATTCCTATTGGTCCATAAATCTCAAGTTTATTTTTTCTACCCAATAGCGACATTGTCTGAAGTAACCCGGGCAAACCCAATACATGGTCTCCGTGGAGATGTGTTATAAAGACTTTTGTTTTTCGGTGAAAACCTACTCTTGCTTGTATCATCTGCCTTTGGGTTCCTTCTCCACAATCAAACAGGAGCAACTCATTTTTTCTTTTAATTGCAATCGCTGACAGTCCTCTTTCGGGGGTTGGTATGCTCCCACTTGTTCCTAGAAATATTATTTGCATGTCTGTCAGCTTCCAGTTCTCTCTTGACGATATGTTAAGTTTGATATATTTGATTACGCATTCAATTCATTCTCTTTCGAAGACAACAATTTCTCTTGTTAAGCTTCTGTGAACATAAACAAAATGTGACTCTAAATGTTTGAAACCTGCTGCTTCTGCGGTTTCACTAACTTGTATTGTTTCAGGAGAAGCCATACAAATTTTTCCGCCTCTTGCAATTGTATCAGCTACTGAGGAAAGAAAATCTTCTACAATTAATCTCGTGTTTGTTCCCAATGTGCTTGCTGATCTCCCATAAGGTGGATCCGTGGCTATGCAGTCCACTTTGGTTATTGGACTATACCTAGCGTCAGCTATAGCTAATCCTTCAAAGTTTGTCCCATAATGCTTCAAATTTTTTAGTCCACCTCGAAGCATATGCGGTTTTGCATCAAAACCAACAACGCGGCATCCAATCAGTCCAGCCTCAACAAGCATTCCCCCTGTTCCACAGAATGGATCCAACAGGAGATCACCCCTTTTAGGCTGAGATAAGTTTACCATTGTTCTAGACATTTTTGCAGGCATTGCGGTAGGATGGAAAAACGGTCGTCTTCGAGGCCCTCTTTGAATAAAAAGTTTAGGAATTATCACGGCTGTTTCCAGCCCAAAGATGAATCTGTTTTCGGTTATGACCCCGAAAAATGTTTTTTGTGGATGTGATAAATCAACTCGTGACCCCTTAGCTGTTTCCAGTATCTTTCCTCCAAGTTCACCTTCAAGCTTAACCCGATCAAGTCCAGGAGTTGTGCCCTCAACTCTTCTTATTCTTACAGCAAAACTCTCTTCACCAATAAATCTCTCCATAGACTCCATGCTAATGTTACCTAAAATTTCCGATAGTTTAGCTTCACAATTAAATACCTCTTTACAGCAGACACGCGTCAAAGCTGACCTGTGCTTGATTGCCCCTACACATTTGGCATCGGATTCAAGAAGCAGAACCTGAGTTAGCTTCTCAGAGATTTTGTAATCAAAACCTTCTGCTTTCAGTATAGCCTCTACTTCTGAGATGGGAAGGGTTTGATGTTCACCTGAAATAAAAAAGAAAAGTTTTGCCACGTAAATGGCACCTATCTAATTAATGCCTTAGCAATCAAGGGAGCAAGTGAAACGCTTCTCACAGAGCTAGCCAAACTATCTGTACCAACTATCTCCTCAGCACCACTTTCTAAAATCTTATTTTTTGCTTCACCTATAAGCAGCGGATGAGCGCAGGCAGCATAGACTCTTCTTGCACCTTGGTTCTTCAACATCTTAATTGCTTTGGCAATGGTTCCACCAGTGCTGATTATATCATCAAAGACCACTACATCTTTTCCCTTTACATTAAGGCTTTTTTCTTCCACCTTAATCTCTCCTGTATATCGGTCACGTTCTTTATGTAACCAACCAAATCCTCCAACAAGAATACTGTTTGCTTCTTCAGCCAACCCTACTGCTCCCTTGTCTGGAGACAACGAAAAGGCGCCATTCAATCCAGAATTCTTGAAATACTCAGCAAGCAAAGTTACGGCAGAAAGATTCAAAGTAGGAATTTGGAATTTCTTTAATATGTTTTCAGAATGAATATTTACAGTTATGAATCTTTCAACTCCACAAGCCTCAATGAGTTTAACCAAAGTATCGGCACTAACTGCCTCACAGTTCAAAAACCGTTTATCTTGCCTCGCAAAAGCCAAATATGGAACCACAGCAGTTACTTTTTTTGCTCCCAAATCTTTAGCTGCGTCTAACATAAGCAGAAGTTGAATTACGTTAGTGTCTTGTGGGGGTCCAGTGGTTTGGACAACAATAACTTCTTTATCAGCTACATCGCCGTTAAAACGAAGAGCATACTCTCCGTCGGGAAAAGCCTTGATATTTACATCAACAGCTGGACAGTTTAGGTACTCGGCAATTTTCTTGCCTAAGCCTGGAGATGCTGGACCTGAAACAACTATCATAGTTTTCCTTTCTTCCTATATTCTTCAACCAAATCTTTTGCCCTATCCAAACGTACCTTATGGTCCAAAACCATCCGCTCAACAACTATGTCAATCAAAGGTCCTGACGCTCCAGCAGTAATCGCCACATTCCGTGCGTGAAGAGACATGTGACCCCTCTGAATTCCCTCATGAGCTAAAGCACGCAATGCACCAAGATTCTGAGCTAAACCAACTGCTGCCATAACCTCTCCAAGTTCGTTAGCAGTTTTTACACCTAAAATCTTAACTGCTATCCTAGCAGTTGGATGAACTTTCGTAGCTCCACCAATAAGCCCAACTGCCATCGGCAACTCGATTGAACCAACTAGGTTTCCATCGATATTCTTTTCCCAATACGAAAGAGTGCTATACTGCCCATTTTTTACTGCATAAGCATGTGCTCCAGCTTCAATAGCCCGATGGTCATTACCTGTTGCTATTACAACACCGATTATGCCGTTCAGTATACCTTTATTATGTGTCGCCGCGCGGTAAGGGTCTGCAGCAGCAAAATTGTAAGCCTCAACTATACCGTCGACAACTTCTTCGCCACCCACAGAGTCTTTAGTTATAACCACTATTGCCCTTGCTAGACGCTTCACAGCGAGGTTTGAGATTATTCTAAGGTAAACTCTACCTCCTGTTATTCGTTCAATAATAGGGGCAACTGCTTCAGCCATCGTGTTCACTGCGTTTGCGCCCATAGCATCACGGCAGTCAACATGAAGCTCTGTTATAACCATAGGACCTGATTTTGTATCTATAACCTTGACTTCCAGATCTTTGGCTCCTCCTCCAACAGAAACCAACATTGGATCCTGATCGTTCGCTTTCTTCAGAATCTCTTTTTTGGCTGCTAGAATCTTCATTTTTGCCGCGAATGGATCTTTTATCTCTACTGCTTGTATCTGTCCAATCATTACAGGGTCGGTGCTGCTTGTGAAGAATCCTCCTGTTTGCGTTGCCATTTTGGCTGCATAGGTGGCTGCTGCAATAACTGATGGTTCCTCGATTGCCATAGGTATCATGTAATCTTTTCCGTTAATGTGAAAGTTCATGGCTATTCCTAAGGGTAGTGAAAATGTTCCTATCACGTTCTCTATCATTCTATCTGCTAGTTCCATCTCTAGCGCACCGGTTTCCTGGAGAATTTCAACTTCTTTGTCTGTTAAATCTGCAAAATCTTTAACATACTGCATTCGTTCTTTAGGAGTAAGCTTGTAAAAACCTGAAATTTGAGACGTTTTTTTCATTATGATGCCTCTTTGACACGAGTTTAGTTTAAGCAGAATTGCATATGAATTTATCTGAGTAAACAAAAATAGTTCTGTTTTAAATTCTTTTGATGTATGAACGTGTTGGGGACAGTTTTTTTGGGAATTCATCCAATTTTTTTGCCTTCCTTTCGAACCTTAACCTTAAGAACTTCTATAAATGATGTTTTACATATTTTTTTAATTGACTAAACCTATGTCGACATTCTGGAGACCAGACCCAAAAGCAGTCCTTATAGACAAGAAGACACGAACCAGTTTGAAACGATATTTTGATGTTATGGAGAATAACAAACTAGCCAAGTTTATTATCTCAAGAGAATTGTCTGCACCCTTTAGCAAATGTGATTCGCTAACTAAACTATTGGCAATCCATGATAAGATTACTGAAAAGTTCTATATTTTCGAAAAAGAGGTAGATACACGCCAAATTGGGCTGGAAGAATTGGCCACTCCGGAAAAATCGTTTCTTGACCTGAAAATAGAAATAGCGCTGAAGATACTAGAAAACTGCCATTTTTGTTATCGTAGATGCTATTCTAATAGACTCAAAGGAGAAGTAGGTTATTGTCGTTGTGGACCCAAAACTTTAGTCTCAACTCTATTTTCGCATACTGGCGAAGAACCTGAATTGGTTCCTTCAGGAACTATATTCACTTTAGGTTGCACCCTAAGATGTATTCACTGCCAAAACTGGAGCATATCCCAATGGTTCGAACCGGGCGAAATTTATTCCGGTAAGCAATTGGCAATTGCCGTGGAGAATCTTCGTAAAAGTGGATGCAGAAACGTCAATCTTGTTGGTGGTGACCCCACATCCTGGCTCAGCCAATGGCTTGAAGTCTTTAGAAACGTAAAGGTAAATGTACCCATTGTCTGGAACTCTAACTCGTACTACAGCGAAGAGACCGCTAAACTACTTGCTGGATTCGTGGACGTTTATCTTCTCGACTTCAAGTATGGACCACAAGATTGTGCAAAAAAGATTGCAGATGCACCAGATTATTGGATGGCCTGCACCAGAAACCATTTGTATGCTAAGAAATATGGAGACCTAATCATCCGAGTGTTAGTTCTTCCCGGTCATCTTGAGTGCTGCACAAAACCTATCTTAAATTGGATATCAGAAAACCTTGGGGAATCTGTTCGTGTAAATTTAATGTTTCACTATCGTCCAGAATGGAGAGCTCATGAACGAGCTGAGCTTCGAAGATGCCTCACTAAAGCGGAACGAAAAAGAGCTCTAGAAATAGCCAAAACCGTAGGATTAACCAATGTCATAACTTGAATAGTCAAGAATTATAGCATTTTTTCCTAAACACAAAATATAATCAAGTAAATTTTTGAAGAAAACTCGTTTAGTATAAAAGATAATTTATGCAGCTATCTTAAATCATTAAAGGATTTTTCATAAAAATTAACCTTAAGATGTTTACACGTTTTCAGACTCATTTTTTGAGCATCTACCTTTATATAGTGAAGTGAAAACAAAAGAGAAAAGGCGACTAATATGCGATATTGTCCTGAATGCGGCGGCGAACTACAATACGTATCTCAAACGAAACGTTATATCTGCAAGAGCTGCGGTCTTTCTCTTACTCCTCAAGAACTCTATGAATTGCGTGAAAAGCTGAGACCGCGATTCGAAACTGAGGAGGATCAACGTCAACAGCAGAGAAATGATTATCTGAAGTGGTGGCTGGGCAAGAAAAAATAGAGCCCAAAACAACGTAACGTTTTGACAAAAAAGTAGATAGCATGCTTTTTTTCTAAAATTCCGTTTTAAAACAAAGCAGTTATTATCTCTTTCAAGCTTAATGATAACTACCTCGGGAGTCACTAATGAATCAGACTGTGGAAATAATCTGTGTCGGAAACGAACTTCTAATAGGCAAGACATTAAACACAAATGCTCAATGGCTTGCCAAAAGAATCACTAATTTGGGTCTAACAACGAGTCGAATAACTGTTGTGAGTGATAATATCAATGAAATATCCACCGTCATAAAAGAAGGGATCCATCGTGGCCCTCGTTTTCTCTTAACCACTGGAGGGTTAGGTCCGACATTTGACGACATGACTTTAGTTGGCATAGCTAAGGCTTTGGGGTGCAATATAGAAATCAACGAAGAGGCTTTGAATATGGTAAAAGAGAAGTATCTCGCCTATTCACAGACAAGAAGGATAGATTTTATTGAGTTGACTCCTCATCGCCTAAAGATGGCAAAGCTTCCAATTGGAGCTAGACCTCTACCAAATCCTGTTGGTACCGCTCCGGCAGCATCAATCGAACATGAAAAATTGACTATCATCGCCCTTCCAGGGGTACCTTCTGAAATGAAGAGCATATTTAATCAGTCAGTTGCTCCCATTCTGAAACAGATCGCAAGTGGTGCATCCTTTTTTGAAACAAGCATAGAATCCCGAGAAATCATGGAATCAACAATTGCTCCCATGATTGACAAGATAATGCAGAAGAATCCCCAAGTCTATATAAAGTCACACCCAAAAGGATCCGAAAAAGTTCCCTATATCGAATTTCATATATCCACAACAGCCAAAACCGCGAATACAGCCCGAAGAAATGTCAACAAAGCTCTAATTCAGCTTACTGAACTTATTCAAGAAAACGGGGGAAAAATCGAATTTATAAAAAATAAAGCATAGACCATCAAAAAACGAACAAAAATATATCCTTTAACAGACATAGTGGATCAACATATTAGTCAATTAGGGTGTTTGTATGATAATACTTTTTGTTGTTGGTACAGCAGGATCTGGAAAATCTCTTTTTACAGCTTCCTTTACTGACTGGCTAAAAGTTGGGAAACAAAAGACTGTTACTGTGAACTTAGATCCAGGTGTCTTAAATTTACCATATGCACCCGACATTGACATCCGTAACCAAATAAACATCAACCAAATCATGGACGATTACAATCTAGGACCTAATGGAGCCTTGGTCCTAGCAGCCGATTTAATTGCCGAGGAGTCTCAAAGAATCGGAGTAGAAATCGAAGAACTCCAGTCAGATGTCGTAGTTGTGGACACTCCTGGACAGATGGAACTTTTTGCATTCAGGGCAAGCGGACCATATATAGCAAATGAGTTAACGAAAGAACAAAAAGCAATAATATACTTATTTGATTCAGTTTTCTCATTTAATCCCCTAAACTACGTATCTAACATGTTCCTTTCTGCTGCAGTTTACAACCGCTTCTTCTTTCCACAATTACATGTGCTTTCAAAATGTGACCTACTTCCTCCTGAAGAAGTCAATCGAATTATAGAATGGTCCATAAACCCTGAAACCTTTGAGGCTGTTATTGACGAAAAACTAGACGGAACAAGAAGGCTTCTAAGTAAAGACATGTTGCAAGCTATTTATCGTCTCGGATTGGATTTCCAGCTGATACCTGTTTCTGGGAAAACGAATCAAGGGATTATTAATTTAAGCTCTGCACTAGAACGCATCCTCACAGGAGGAGAAAAATTTACTATGTAACATACGCTTCGCTATTTTTTTCCAAGCTATAACTTATTTTATCCTCGTAAAAGAAGCAAAAAAATGTTAAAAATAACAACACATATTATTTTTTTGATGTGGAGAATTAATAAAAAGTTTAACCTTTTTATGTCGATTTAAGTCATATCTGCCCCACTCTTTTATGCATAATATTTATATTTGCCTGTATTGTGAATCTTTAGCTATGATGAAGAAAAGAATGCTCAAGCTTCTGTTTGAGCTAATGAAGAACGCAAAGAGAAGCGACAGAGAAATTGCAAAAATCATAGGAGTTTCACAACCAACAATAACACGAATGAGACAAAGACTAGAGAAGACAGCCATAGTTGATTACACAGTTATACCAGATTGGACAGAGCTTGGGTTCGAAATTATGGCCCTTACCTTAATCAAAGCAAAAGGATCTTCAACAATTAATGAAAAAGCAAAGAAATGGGCCATGAATAATCCTAACATTGTTTTCGCTGCAGGCGGAGAAGGCATTGGAATGGACTACTCCATAATTTCTTTCCACAACAATTACTCTGAATTCTCAACCTTTATAGAAACCCTAAAATCTGAATGGGCAGAAAATCTGCAAGACACACAAAGCTTTCTTATGACCACAAGCGAAAAACGAACAATAAAACCGCTATCCCTAAAATACTTGGAAAAAACTTGGGAAAACACTAAATAGCCAACCAAAAAACAAAAGCGGTCAATTCTTAAAACCTTCTTTTTTCCAGAATTTTTTTATTTTCCCTAGTCTGTTTTCAGTTTAAAATCGGAGGACAGAAAGCCTTAATTTAATCCCATATCCCAAAAAGCTAGGAGGGCCCGTAGCTCAGCAAGGCAGAGCATCGGACTTTTAAACTATAAAGTAGAGAAATCCGAGGGTCAGGGGTTCAATTCCCCTCGGGCCCGCCATTTATGAACCCTTATCATTTCTTGGTCATCTGATTTTATTCCTGAAAGTGTCAATAGCGGTAGTAACGATTTAGTTCCATGTTTCCACCGGTAATACAACACGTAAGAGAATAATGCCACAAATCTCGATGGCCATTGAGCTAAATCTGCAGCAAAAAGTTTAATGTTGTGTCTCCAGCATTTGGCTAAAAGTTCCCATTGGAGCGGTGTTAAATGTTTCAGGTCCATATGCCGTGCCTCTCTAAGCACACACTCTTCTTCTGATGTGAAAAGTAAAGGTACATAACATAATTTTTTATTCTTCAATTCATCTACAAGTTCAATTGTTGCTTTTGTATCCTTTTCAGTCTCTCCAGGCAAACCAACAATTAATGTTGCCAGTGGCCAAATATTATTATTATTCATGATTTCAATTGCTTTAATCACTATATCATGCCATTCTTCGGGTTTATACGGAAGCATCTTGCTTGCCATATACTTCTTCATAAGCGGAATGCTTCCTGTTTCGATGCCTACCTCAACAGAGCTATGGCGAGTCCCATTTGTTGCCCAAAAAGATTTCTCGAGAAGAATTGGTCCAATCTCTTCAACAATTTTAGGATCAAAAACAATAGGTGCCAACGCTACATGAGCAGGTTGAATGAAATCTACTCCAGGGATAGAGGCAACTGACTTAATT
>Ga0209536_100007044_pt1 | contig 17090 bp, 28 predicted proteins | sample DeeMarSeWOR28_12_FD_187461 | JGI IMG/M metagenome (GOLD analysis project Ga0209536, IMG submission 187461) | Marine sediment microbial communities from White Oak River estuary, North Carolina - WOR-2-8_12 (SPAdes) (version 2) | ecosystem: Environmental > Aquatic > Marine > Intertidal zone >... | reverse complement strand
TTTATTGGTTCCTTTTGTTTCCTATTGCATCACCGTAGGCAGTAGCCATAGGTAGAAGCTTTTTGATAGGAAGATCGATTTTCAATGCATTTACTTTCGCTTTGGGATTAATAAGCAATGCAGACAAATATCTGTGGTGTCCATCTATGATGTAATTATCTTCACTAACAACGAAGAACGATCTGTTGGTTATGAAGTCTAATGATTTTTCTACTCCAAATTCTTTGATTGCCCCCATAGATTTGTCGAAATATATTTGTCTTTGAATGGGCATTAAATCCTTCACTGCTACTTTGGTAATTCTAACGTTTATTTTATCATCTTCCTTTGAACCGTCTTTCAGACCCAATTCCAACCACTTCTTTGCTTTCAGTCCTGATAGACCTTCAGGAAATGGATTGTCTTTTACTATGGGGTCTTTTGCAAGTGGTTTGTTGATGTCGATTGTTCCTTTCTCCAACCGTGCCTGAAACTTCTTTACATCATCATCAGTTATAACTGGCATATCTTTTCTTTTGGTTTTACCGGTCTTTGCAAGGTTTTGTGCCTTCATGTAGTTCTTGTCAAAATCTGGAATCTCTTTGTCCAAGTCAAATTTACCGCTGTCTGCAAAATCCCTTGCCTTTTCCAGAGAAGTATTGTCTACTTCCAATTTCCCCGCTGCTTGTCCAGTTTGTTCATTTATGTATCTTCTCAATCTCATGGATTTTTTACCCTCTTTTCATCTTGTCCTATTTTTTTAGTTGGTGTTCTGAAAGTCACGGTAACAGTGCCTTTCCCGGCACCTATAGCACGTGGCTTCTCGGAACGCATAAAAACCTTTCCACCTTTGTCTATCGCAATTGATGTGACTCTTTCTTCATTTGTGAGAACTCTTACACCATATCCCTTTCCAAGTTTTTCGGCATAGAAGTTCTTCTTTACCATCAACTCTTCAAGTTTTTTAATGTTTCCGTCTCTGACTGCTTCTGTAATCTGTGATTGTATCTTTCCGTTCTTTGGTTTCAAGAAAACCGTTTCTGCAACACCCAATTTGTTTAGCAATCTCTTTACTTGTGTTGCTGCTTTCTTTTCATCGAAACTCTTTGGTTTCTTCTCCCACGGTAGCATTTGATATAATTCTGAAGAACTGAACATCCATTTGGTTCCACCCGTTTTGATATTCACATTTTCATCAGATAGAATTTTTTCCCATCCTTTGCCTACAGGGTGTATATCCCATATTCTTCCTTTGAATCCGTTTCTATGAAAATCGAGACCCACTATTTTACATGCTTCCGAAAAAACACTTTCAAACTTTCTACCCATCTTTCCAAAATCTGAAGTATCCTTTGCGGGTGTAACCTTTTCGGATATCTCTAAATCAGATAGTAGTTCCTCTTCTTCTTTTATCAGGTACTTGTTTAATCTCATAATGCCCAAATTGTTTTAGGTGCTTTCATTCCTACTTTTGAAACTCTATCAGGATGCCATTCACCTTTCATAAGTTCTCCACCAGAATAGTATCTTATCTCTACCGGAACATTATTGAATTTCAAATGTTTGGCAACCAGATATCTTCTATTTCCCTCATTTATATTTGCACTTCCGTCATATTCAACATTTATAAAAATTGGGTGTTTGGTTTCAAACCCCCTCTCTTTTATTGAATTAACTAGTTCTTGTACTCTTGGTTCACTAAGATTTCTTATTTCGCCCATCTTCCCCGGCAGATATTTTAGCATATCTATTGGAACAACAACTACTTGTCTAAATCCTGCCGTTGCTGATCCACTGCTACCTTTTTTTGCTCTACTTCTTTCATGCCGTAACCAATCACCACCGGGGTTGTCTTGCCAAAACCCAAACTTTTTTGTTTTTGGCCCATCCAACCATTTCCCATCAACAAAATATTCTTTCTCTACTAAATACTTCTTCAGTCTCATTTGAATATTTTCCCTTTCGCCTTTTTCAAAATATCTCTTGCGCCAAAGTGTAACTTACCGGGAATCCTTTCTTTCCCATCCCACCAGTAGTAATCATCGTTCTCCCAATTGAATCTTGGCTCAAACTCATATGGTATGGTAAACTTGAATGTGTGGTACGTAAATTCATTTTGTGTATACTCATCGATATCAGAGAACTTGTTTATAATGTCTATCTTCTTTATTGGGCCTTTGTATTGGGTCTCTTCAAACACTTCTCTCTTTGCTGCAATCTTCGGGTCTTCATTGCTGTCTATGGCACCACCCACAACGATTGTCCATTGACCACCCTGATCCACTGCTTGCGATCTCTTTAGAGCAAGCACTCTCTTTGTAGCATCACAATATACAACCGCACCTGCTCCCGCTGTTCCCCAATAATGACGCTCTCTTAGATATCTCTTCAGTCTCATACTTTCTTGTTTATACCCTTCTTGAAATCTTCATATCCATCTTTCAGCATTTTGTTTACGATCTTTACCATTCTATCTTCATCCTTTATCTTCATTGCTGTCTTCTGGATATTCTCAAATAGCTTTGCTGTATTCTCTGTTTCTGGTAATGTAACTATTGCGCCTTGTGATATTCTACCATGTTTCTTATATATGCCGTTTGCTCCCCAATAAGGAACCCTATCAAAAGTCATCCTGTACATTAGAAGTCTGTATTCTTTCGCTGTGTCGAGATAGATTTTTGCAAACTCTCCATCCCATTCACCACCAAGCTTTGTCTTGATATATGTAAGCATGTCTCTTTTCTTGAATGCACGTTTACTTGTTGAACCAGAAGCGATCTTTGCTAATTTAGCATCTGGGAAAAGCTTGGATGGATTATTCAAGAAGGCATGATCATTAGTGAACTTCCAATCGCTCTTGGAAAGTTTCTGCTTCTTGTTTTTGAAGAAGCCGAATGCTTCTGTGTAAAGGTCGAAACTAAGCGTTCCAGTACCAATCTTTGAACCTCTAAGTGCATCGTGGATAGCATTATATGTAGTTTGAATGGTAAGCGTAAAAACGATATCCTTTCCTTCTGTGAAAAACTCTGCTGTAAACCCCGCACCACCGTAGTAGTATTTTGGGTTTTCGCTTCCTTTAGGAATCTGGTTCGTTATTTCGTACTTGAAGTCTTTGCCAAATTTTTTCTTGAAGTGTACCTGAAAAAGTTCCGGTTTGAAACCGGACATAAGCATTGTCTTTATGCCTGTTGCGGTTGCATAATATCTCTTGCTAAATTCATCACTGTCTATTCTGGAAGATGTACTTTTAGATGCCTTCTTCAATACATCATAGGCAAGATTGATGCTCTTCATTATTTCTACATCACCACCGTGATCTGGGTGATTAACAAGACTTAGTTTCTTGTATCTCTGTTTTATCTTGTCCTGATCTCCAAGGTCATCAACTCTCAGACCAAATATTTCTAATGCCGCATCCACCGACATTTCCGCTTCTCTTATTAGGTATCTTCTGAATCTCATTTACTTCTCCGCTAAGTGTTTGGATTGTATATCTTTCCACTGTTTGTAATCAATAAACTTGACAACATACTTCTTATTGATCTTGTGCTTGTCAATTGTTGCCAATAGATTTTCGTATTTCTCAAAGAAATCGCTTTCCATACTTCTCTTTGCTTTGTATATCTCAGGCATTTCCTTTTTCAGTTTCATCATGGAATTGTAATATTTCTTCTGTAGCAATATATACAAATGTGACTTAGGTGGAACTTTCAGAACCTTGTCCTTTACTACCCATTCACCTTCACTGCTGTATATTGGTGTTACATGGTTTTTGAACACTCTGAATATAAGTTTTTCAAAAGTATGATAATTCAGGTCTTTTATAGGCTCATAATACATTCGTCTAAAGCCCTTGCTCCATTCTTTCTTGTCATCTATATCCGCTTCATCTGCCAGTGCTTTCATGAACCATGTGTACAGGTCTTTTATATTATTGATCGTTAGACTCTTTACATCCTTTCTCCATGATAGCGTTTGATATGGTGCTGAGTATCTTATATCATATTCTGTCATGAAACCCGCTCTAGCAAATTCTATGAACAAATATTCAAGAATGTTTCTCAAAACCCCGGCTGTATCGTTCGTTCTTTGGTAAAGCCTGTTCAATGCCCACATATTCTTACTGAAGAAGTAATGTGGATTATCGTACATGAATCGTGTCAATTTGTTTAACTTTACTACTTCTGGGCCTTTCATAATCAGCATAGCATCTCTGGCTACACCTAACCAATTAAATGCCATATCGTGTTTATCACTGATACCTGTTAGACCATCCAGTTTCATATCTGCTAACTGTTGTATGGATTGCTCTGGGTTCCTACCTACATCAAACACCACTCTGAATGTACGTGGAACGTCCATAGGATCAAATGATTTTTCTATCAGGTATCGTCTCAGTCTCATCTTACTTTATTGCTTTCATTCTTTTTTCGATAAACTTCTTCATAGCCATCAATGCTTTCATATCGTTCATACCAAGAAACTTAGTAGAATTACCATCATAGTCAGAAACCTTTACGTTGATTGTTTCCGCTGTAGGATTGATTCTATTCAGTTCCATTGTGGTATAATCTTCATCAATTCTTTCTTCTTCCGTAAGAAATTTTTTCAAATTCATTTTTATCTCCTATACTGGATATACTTCAAAGTTTGCTTTCTCTGTTGTAACAAAACCAAAAGTAGGCTCTACGATTGATAATCTACCATATATAGGAACATTACCAAATCCCTTTCCCTTCTTTGTTCCTTTTATGGTTATAACATAGATGTCCTTTTCTACTTTGCTTTTGATTATAAGTGTCTTCTTGGTCATCTGTTCAGACGGGGCTGAACCATGCTGTTGATAAATGCGTCTGCGTACTGCATCTACTTTTATCTCATCACCTTCTTTATAGTTCTTCTGGAAAGGTGGTCGTTTCGCTTCAACCAAATATTTTCTTAGTCTCATTTTTATCTAACTCTGTATGATAACTTATCACCAGAAAAAGAGCCAACAACTTCACCATCAACAATAACATCTATATTAGAATCCTTTATTTCTTCTTTGGTGTAGTCTTTTAATATTTGATCTAAGTTTTTAACTACTCTCATTTTTGATCTTCTCGGACTAATTCTAAATTGAAGATTTATTTTTGATTCTTCTATGCCCATATATTTTTCATATATTTTCATGTTTACTCCTATGACTTACTGTTTCCATCCCTTAGTCTCATTAGGAACTTGGCAATACGTCTGTCACCGAACCACCACGTTACACAAGACACGGTTAGATAGATAACTGCTGTTGTCACTTCCTGAAACAATGCTGTTGCTTGTACTGCTGTCATTGCTTCTATGTTCGCCTTCTGCATTATCTCCCATGCCATCCATGTGATCCATGTGGTTACACCTGTCATATACATTGTCAATCCCGGTCTCATAAGTGCCTTCAGGAAATCCACTATTCCAAATAGAAAGGCCACTATAACACCAACAGGTACAGATATATAACGAACCCATCCGGTTTGCCCGAATAGTTTTGCGATCCATCTGTCAGAGAACAGGTCTTTGTTGCCTTTGTCTATACTTTTGATATACGCTTCTGTGTCAGCAAGTTCTACTGCTGCTTCCGTCTCTGTTTCTATCTTCTTCAGTTGCATTTCGAACTCCGCTTTCATAGCTTCTGTTTCCAATGCTACCATGTCTTTTTGAAAACCCCATTTGGCTTTCTCAAATTCGTTCTTTAGCTTCTGAAGTTTGTAGTTTGTGATTGAGGTTACTACCGAACCAACCAATCCCGTGATTCCACCAAGTATTACATCCCACATAATATTATCTCCTATAGCTTGTTGTTATAAATTTTCCACGTCACTTCTTGAAAGGCTTCCAGATTCATTTTACCGCTCTTCACAGCATTGAAAACTATTTTCGTTTTCTGTGGTAACGTGCTAGCTTTTTTTATTTTTTCTTCCATGTTTTCAATCAAGTATTTTTCATGTATTTTCATTAGAATGATTCCTTTATTGTCAATGTGAATGGTTCCCACTGCATATGATTTTCAAACTCTCTAACTGTTATCCTACTATTGGTTACAAGCCGCTGAGACTTCCATATAGCGTGTGTTTTTCCTAACAGTATACATCCGTATACGTCACTTCTAAAACCCTTCTTAGTGTCTCCTGCCCAATTTCCTGAATGAATTAGAATCCAGTTTCGATTGGGAACATTTTTCAACCAATAAGTGTTTTTTTGTCTGCTAGGCGAAAATCTCTTTACGCAATTATATGTTCCTGCCGGTATACATGAATAACGGTTTATGTTTTCTCTCCAAGGAAGTTCCAGAGCCATACAGGAAAATCCATTAGTGAATAACATACCTTCCGTTCCATGATCACTTCTTCTAAGTCTCCACAACTGAACTGTGTTTTCCGCTTTCTCTAATTCTCCGTTTACATTTACAACTGTTGTCATATTACCACCTTTTTCTTGAACCTTTTTTAGCATATCGAAATGCCTTGTCATTTGCTCCTACCTGCAATGTACGCACTTGATCCATGATAGGTTGCAACTATGCCACCCATGATGATATAAAAAATAATAAATGATTCTTCCAGTAAGGGAAGTCTTGTGTCTGGAACGACAAAGACCTGAAGACAAAGTGCGCCAATCATGGACATGAATGCTCCCCATGCCTGTCTTCTTCTGTTTCTTCTTCTGATAAGCTCCACATCCTGCTCTTGTTTATTGAGCATCACCACACTTGTTCTGTCATCATATATGTCTACGGTTTTCTTCTTATCACCGTGATCGTATTCATAACTCATGTTTTATTCTCCTTTAGATACAGAACTTCAGTTTTATTTATTTTTTAGAATAAATACTTATAGTATATTGTACCGGAGGTGGATTATTGGCAACGTTAGAAGAAACACTTAGTCAGAAGCACGATTTGACCGAACAGGATTATGAGAATTTCAAAGACGAATTCAGATATTGGACACAAAGATACAGCCTGAACAATTGGGAGTTTCATTTTTTCTTTGAAGATGATTCTGAAGAGAACCCATCCAGAGCGAGACTTATGACTGATCATGATGCAAGGATTTGTTTAGTAACACTTTGCAAGGTCTGGGAAGGAGAAGAACCAACAGAGATTGCCATTAGACAATCTGCCTACCATGAAGTAGTTGAGCTTCTTCTTAGTAACATGAATCTATTGATTCGGCAGAGAAGCGTTTTAGAGCGTGAAGTAGAAGAACAGGTTCATGTAGTCATAAGAACCCTTGAGAACGCACACTATTTTGAAGACATAAAAAGAAGAAAGGCCAAATAACCGGGAAGGTTATTCAGCCCTTCAGCCTTGGAAGACTTTTTTGCAGGAGTGTACCCTATTGAGCATCGATCTTTAGGGTTAGTCTCCGTAGATGCTCCTACTCTCCCGCTTTTCGGATTTTACGGAGTTTTTTCTTCTCTTCCAATCTTTTCTGTTTTGCAATTCTACGTGCTTTGTTTTTCTCCCATCTTCTTTCTGCATTGTAACGTTTATGAGATGGTTTGCGTCCTGCACGTCCGTACTTGCGATTTTTCTTGCCTTCTTTCTTTCTCTTTTTTTGTGTGGGAAGAATAATATCCAATGACCTCACCCCCTTTTATAGGAATTTACGTCATTGGAATGCCCCCCTCAGAAAGTTTTTGTTCATCTAAGTATCTCCTTACTTTTACTACGTCTTGAAGACGCTCAAGAATTCTGGATTCGTAGTTCTTCCCATCCCGAACCCAATCTTCATACAACTCTTTGTGTGTGTCATCTTCAATATGTGGATCACGATGTTCAATTAGAACATCATTCAGAACGATTTTCCTACCGACTCTACTACAAACAAAATGCTGCCAACTGTCGTTTGATATCTTCTGACCATGTGGAACAAAATAACCAAGTACTTCTGTCAATTTCCTGCCGATAAATGGATGTGTGGCAAAATCCTTCTCACTATCTTTTCTTCCTCTGCCGTTCATACCACATATGAAGAAGATTCCATCTGGATAATCAGCGGCAGTGTTGTGGATTATCTTATCCCACCCCTTTGTCTTGTATATAAGATCATCAGTGCAAAGTTGAAGTATATCTCCCGTAGATGCTTTCCATGCATCGTTCCAACAATCACCCAAAAACACGGGTCTCTCATTTACGATAAATCGGGTCTTTGGTAATCTCTCAGTGATTTCGATCAAACTCCCCGTGGAGTCATCGTCAAAATCTACTCTCACGATCAACTCCAAAGACCCAATATCATGAGCGGTTGATATTATTGAATCAACGAAGTCCTTTACAAAATGTTGTCTCCGTCTTGTCGGTAGTAGTAAAGATATCATACAATGATTTCTTCAATATTATTCAATATACCTTCTCCCTGTTCCAGTGATGCAAGAGCATCGAAGATTTTGTCTGACCAACCGGTGATCAAAAATACTCCGTTGTTCTTTACATCCAAAGGCATCGGTGATTGACCATAGCTGTTCAAGTCGAACAGATACAATCTTGAATCTGGGCAAAAACTCTTGTAGGTATTCCACATACCAACAATATCTCCCTGTTCACCCCTTCTTCCCCAACGGGTATCCATACCGTACATCTGACAGTCGGTGAAGATCATAACACGATCATATTTGATCTTGTTATTCAATGCCCACTGAATAACCTTGTATCCATGTGTGCTGTAACCAACTTCACCTTCTCTACGATGGATTTCATTGGTTGCTTGAAGTACTCTTTCACGTGGCAAGTCATCCAATACCTTCCAACGATCACCAAACATTCCTACCGTTGCAGAGTTGCACTTGGTTTGTGCAAGCATCATCAGCAATGCCCCAATGTCAAATGACTGAACAATTGATCTTGGTGAAACGGTTTGCTGCATTGATCCTGAAACGTCAGAAGCCATAAGAACATCGGCATCCTTGAATGCAGGAATATTGTCTGCTGCGTGAAGTGCTGCCACTTCCAGAGCATCCAAGATAACAGGTAGAAATAGATGATCAACTCTTGCACCATCTATTTCATGTTGTGTGTTCCAGTATCCACGTCTTTGTACAGGGCCACCGGCAAGCATTCTATATGCTGACAAGAATCTGAAAGGAAGTTGTTTGCTTCTCTTTACTTGTCCTCTGTCGCTGATGCGATCTGCTACCACCTGAAGTGTAGCTTCTGAAACACCTGTTTGCATGAAGTTTCTCAGGTTACGCAACATTGCCATATAACCCAACTTACCTGATTCGATAAGTTCTGTCCACACTTCTGCCTTGTCACGTCCGTCCTGTCCTGCACGTGAAAGCTCTACTTCCCATGTGTACGGAACAGCAAGATCGTTTTCCTTGATCTTTTTGAACAGTTCGCTCTTTACACGATCCGCAGGTTTTGGGTGAACAATGCGTAGAGCGTCCAACAAAGTGATATCACTCTTGCGGTTGTACTTTGCAAACTGATATTCATCGAACTTGTTGAATGCGTCTGCAATTCCCTTTCTCAAAGGATTTGACAGCTTGTAAAGAACCTTATGTTGGGTATGATCACCCCTATCTTCCACTGCACGTGGAGTGATCTTGTTTGCCTTCACGTAGTATTCCAACATGGATGTGATTTCATCGGCACGTTGAATCACTCTGCTTGAAAGCTTGCGGATCAACTGTCCACCCGTTCTCTTTGCAAGTTCTACCGTTAGAACTTGTGGGATGGTTCTAAGATACATCTTTTCCCTTGCGTAGACAGCTAGCTGCGCCACGAAGTAAGGGTCAACGTCCTTGATACGTGCCTTGATACGATTCAACTGATCGTTTGTGTCTGGAACGTAGTATTTAGGTGTAAGCATAGAAGCACACACCAAAGTATAAAGTTCCATTTCTGGTGTCATCTTGTAGCCTGTTCCACCACTGTACATTTCAATTTTCATTTTCACATCCTCCTAGTTGGTTGAATTTTTCGGCATAAAAAAACCGAAGTTTTAGAAAAAGTTTCGTAGAGAGAGGTTCAATTCTCATCTAACCAGATGAGAAAGGTTCACAGGGTATCTTCCCTGTGCGTTGCCAATGCGAAGTATCTCTTTACTACGTTACTAAACTCCGGTTTGTAACTTGGAGCGGGAACCGGGAATTGAACACCGGACAACACGTGTTGGATACACGGTTTGCTTCCAAGACCTCCCGCTTATGTAACCAGAGTAAAAATCGAAAAGAGTCTTATGACTTCAGCCCATTCGGGCTGAAATTTCTCTGCGAAGTATCTCTTCTCTACGCTACTGGATTATAAACTATATAGGCAAAGACTAAACCCGTAAAGAGCGATCCCCTCTATAAAAAGTACTGCTTCCTACTTGGGGCTTGATTGCATTTTATGTCGGCAATAACGACCTGCTTCTATTAGATCAATGTCTCATAGTTACGAAGTATCTCTTCACTACGGTACTTTGCCCGATCACGATCTGGTCGGTTTCGTCTCCTTACGAGTCGCAAGCGTCTCGGAGCGGAGTCGGTTGACCAGACAGTGTTGTAAATTATAACAAAGATCAACAAAAATGTACACACATTATTTTGCCGTTGCTGCGTTTTTCTTCAAATCCTCTTCATACGCTGCAAGAGCGTCAGCAAGGGTTTCATCAGAAGAGAAATCAACTTGGTTTTCTTCTTGACCAGTATCCCAACTATCATCATCATTTTCTATTGGTATATCTGTCAATTCTTCATCCTTGACTTCTCTTACACTATTTATTCCCTTGCCTGTCGAGCCACCTGTTTTTGAATTTTCTATTGTCTCCTTTACAGATTTTCCATTGATATATGACTTCTGTGGATCATTCAGATTGTTGTTTCTGTTCCAGTTTCTTTGCCAATCGTTACCATACATTCCACCACGTCCACCATAATCTCCGTTATAATAGCCCGAAGAAATTGGTTGAACGACATCTCTTTTGATTTTCTTTTTTGCTTCATCAAGAAAGCCCTTACTATCGAAATCAACACTGTACCAAAGCTTTGTCTTTGCGGTAAGCTTCATCAAAGAACCACAAGGAGTTCTCCATCTAACAATTGCTGCCATTCCTGTATGAGAAACAACAATGGAGATATTATGGTTCATGTTGATCCAATCTTCATCGGTCTGGGAGAAGTTATGACCCATGTTGTGATGTGAATGGATTACTCCGATAATTGAAAGATCGTTGTGTTCTGGGCAGTCAATATCGGTAACACTTCCCGCTGTTACTTTCTGATCTGGAACAAAAAGTTCTTTGACGATAGGTGTCTCTGCATCTTTCCATTCACCAACTAGATAAGCAAGCCATTCGATGTTTTTGTATTCCTTCATCAATGCTTCTATCTGTTCTTTCACCAACGGCATCATGTAGATTGTTATTTCGCTAGGTGCTTTACCACAAGCATTCACACAATCCACTTCTGTTTCCCATGCTTCATCTACTACCGTTGTTTTCACAGTATATGTCTTCTTTCCGGTTGATGCAGGAACATCTTTGTTTGGTGTTCCGGTTGTTACGGGAATCTGTTTACCTGTCATCTTGTCTCTCCTTTTCTGCCTGAACTTCTTTCGTTTATTATCCTTCTTTCCCATATCATCATCCTCACAATCTTCTTCCCCACAAATGGGGCAAAGGTTTGTATCTGATTTTTGCTGCCAGAACGATCTTCCACATTTTTTGCAAATTCTTATACTCATATCGTCTTCAGCCTTCCACACTAGAATCTGCCTTTTAGCAGATTTGGAATGGTTGATGCGAACTCGGCTTTTGGATACTTCATGATTTTTGCTACTGCTAATGTAGCAACAAGAACAGCAGGAACAACCCATGAAGGAATAACCACATAACCATCATCTTCAATCTCTCCCCATTCTGCTACTTCATTGTGCAGACTGAAGCTTTCTCCATCATAACCCGCTTTGAAGTACTTCATTCCTTTCTCTCTTGCGAATTTTTGATTTGCTTCTTGTGCCTTCAGTCTATCGGTACAATCCACTAACCAATCTGTTCGTGTGTCCTGTCCGTTGTAAGGAAAGGGCATTGAGATAAATGTACAGTCCGGTCTCAAAGCTGTTACGATGCTTTTTGCTACTTCTGCTTTGTTCTTTCCAAGAAAATTCAGTGGTAAGTCAAGGCGATTGAGATTGTGTTCTTCAATCGTGTCTGGATCGAATGCATAGATTTTGCTTATACCAGACATTGCTGCGAATTTGCAGACCCAGAATCCTATACCACCAACACCAACAACTGTTATACTTTGATCCTTGTTTAGCTTCAAGGTTTTCTGTCTATCATAGAGACCCATAGCTTATTCCTTTCTATGTTTCCCAGACATCACCAAGTTCTGATCGAACTTGACCAACACCTATTCTCTCCATGTCTGTTCCAAGTCTTTCGTTCTTTGCATTCTTCTTTGCATTTCTAGGAACATGACGTTTCAAGGTTTCCAATCTTGGAAGTCCACGTGGTTCGCTCTTTGCTATTGAACCAGTATTTACGTTCTCCAAAACTGCTTCTCCTTGTCGAGCAATATTGATAATGTCATCTGGTGTTTTCCATTGACTTTCCCATTTCCAGTTTCCCCAACAATCGGGTTCGCTCTGATGGTAATGTGAGAAATATCCAAGACCCAATGGTTTACGTGTTGATACACCCTTCACATATTTTCCATCAGTCCTTATAACAAAAACAACAGGAGTGATAAGCTTCTTTGCGTACCTTGCATCTATCGGTTTGCTATCAACAAATAACGGTTTATAGATACCCTGCACGAACCAAATAAGTCTTCCCTTGCCATCACCTTTTACTACAGAAAGACCCCTCTGTGCATGGTTCCACAGAACATCGGGCATAGGAACAGCCCGATCCAACTGACGTTGAAGTTCCCGTTCTTTTCTCTCTGCTTCTTCTCTGATTTGGGAAGTAAACTCTACCATCTCTGTGATCTTTGAATTCAATCTTGATTTGATTTCCTGAAGACGTTCACGAATTTTTTCACGAAACTCTTCTCTCATCTCATCTTCTATGGTTGTTTCTTGATCATCAGCGACAGTGAGTTTTAGGATTCTATTTCCGGTACGGATTGTGATACCCTCTGTTCTGATAGTATCAACATCCATTTGTTGAAGAACAGTATCCATTTCTTCTGTTGCTTTTTTTGCTCTGTCTCTAAGTCGATCTGTCATTCTTCACAGTTCCTTTCATTTTGATAAAATAAAGCCGGGAAGGTTTGGGGTCTCCCCGACTTTACTTTGACCGGAGCAATTTACCCCGCTGTGTCGTAAGGACGGAGTTCCATACGACTGCCTTCAGAAATCTCTTCAGGTGCGGTAGAAGGCTTTACTTCTTCACCATTCATGAAGACACGAAACTTACCAAGACCGGCATCTTGAGCAGCCGCCTTGACGGTCTCCTTGAAGTTAGAACCGGGTGTTACCGGGATGTTTGCACCGTTGACACGAATGAAAGTATTCGGGTCAGTATCACCACCACTGTACAGTTCTTCTACCTCTGGACTTGAATCAAAATAATCCGTCATTTCTCTTCCCCCCTTTTATGATATTTGGTTGAAATCCATCAACCATTGGATGATTACATCATACTACAAATCGATAAAAATGTACACGTCAAAAATTTCGTGACATCAAAAAATATTTCTCACTACCATCTGTAGCCTTTGCTTGCATCATTCCAAGCTCTTGCTCTGTAACGTAAAGAAACCCAATATTGAACAAAGATGGATTATAGCTAATTACTTTCATCAGGTTTACAAAGTTTCTGAAATCGAAACAAACCGTGAAGTCTTCCATTTGCTCTGTTTCCATCAATTCATATTTGAATCTGTTCGTGAACATATTGGTCATGTCAGATGCTTCCATAGACAATACGTTATCCTTTACATTGAAGTAAATCTTTTTGAAACGTGCTGCGATTCTTTTGGCCTTTTCGTATCCCTCTATGAATTTCTCATCCACATCCATTGTTATGTGTTGTGGTGTTTCGATCTTTACATCATCACCGGGAAAAACTTTTACTACATTCTCAGAACAGAAGTGTAGGTCTATGTTCTGTGACCCGCTTTTGACGCTGATCTTTTCATCTCTTATAATGATATCGGCTTCATTTTCATTTGCATCTATAAGATCGACAAATGGCAACACTTCCATAAATGGTTCATTGAAATTGAATGTAATAAATTCATCACTATCTATAACATTGTTATCAACGTTCAGTTGTGTAACACACTGGCTATTTTTTGAAACCATCTTTGATCTGATCTTTCCGTTGTCAAACACCAACTGGACTGTCTCTATGCTGTTATTCAATGTTGCTTTTACAATTACTTCTCTGAAGTTCGCTAGATTTATTTTTGGCATTTTCTAAACATCTTCTCCTTATTATCTAAAACGGAATGTCGTGACCATTATGGTTTATACGATCCACAAGATCATAAATATATTCCGCTTCCCTTATTGACATATTTCGCCTTTCGGCTATCTCTTCTATGGCTTTCTTCCGCTTCTTATCAACGCCATCTTTCTTTATCCATTTTATATAGCGTCTCTTTTTAGGAATGGCATGAAAAAAGTATTTGTATACCATCTTATCAGGCATACCAGAAACAAACATCAACCTGTTTATATTCTGTGCGTAATCCATAAGGTATTGATCATGACTCAACCAATTGAGTAGTTGCCATGCAGGAGCGATCTTTTTGTCATACTCATACCTTTCGTGTTTCTCATTTATCTGTCTCAGTATGTCAAATATCTTTACTTCTTCTGTCATGCAACATCACCCAATGCGGCAATCAAAATCATCATTCTTTTCACAAGCCTTGAATCACCGGCAACCTGTATGGTGAACACAGAATTCCATTTGTTCTTCTTCTCATAGGCTTTTATAAACGATGTGGTCTCATCGAAAGTAATCGCTTCCAATGCCATTCTAATCTTCTTTCTCTTTCTCCAACCACACGTGATTTTTATTTTCTCTAATGATGCCTTCTCATCAATTCTAAAAGGATTATCATAATCCATTACAATGCTCCTACGTTCAACATCTCAATCAACATATGCATGAAGTTTATCTCTTTGTTTGCCACTGTTGAATTCCAGTAGAGGTGTTGACCGATAGACAAAATTGCCATTCCCGGTTGTTTGAACTCTTCACAGTTCTCATAAAGATAGGTATACAACTCCGTATAAGAAATATAATGGTTCTTCAGAATTCTTCTTATCTTTGTTACGCTATCTGGATCGGTTTTCATAAGGTCGAGTATTTCTCTGAACATCTTCTCGCTTTGTGATACCCAATCACTTTGTAGGATATCGTCAATGACGTTCTCCTGCATCACTCCTATTGTTTTACGTATGTCTGGGTAACACTTGTTCAGTATACTCAATATGGTTTTCTTCTTGAACTTTACATTTTCTGCCTTCAGAATCTTCACACATCTTAGAAAGATTTCTTTCTTAGGTGGGTTGTCGAATTGTATGATTCTAAATCTTGATTTCAGTTCAGGAATAATTTTGTTTGGATGGTTGGTTATCAGAATGAATCGACAATACTTCTGAACCTCTTCCATCAATTCCTTCATATTCTTTTGTGCGCCTTGATCACCTTTTGTGAGCGAATCACCCTCATTCAATACTACTACTTTCATATTGGTAAGGCTCATCGATTTCGCAAACGGCTCTACCTTGTCTCTGATAAGATCAATACCGGTGTCTCTTGAAGCATTGATCCACATCATTCCCGTTTCTCGCAAGCCTGTATGATCAAGTAGTATATTAGTGAACGCACTTTTACCAATTCCATGTACACCATACAACATCAGGTTTGGTATTTCGTCTAACGCTTTCTTTAGTTTTGGTTTTATCTCTGGGTTTAGTATTATCTCATCAAATGTCTTGGGAGAATACTTGAACTCCCAAAGTTCTTTGTCACTGATCACAATTTCCTTCCTTCAAACAAACGAATTTTGTTTTTACCATATCACATCCTTCCGAATGTGTACACTCTTTTTCGATTATCAGTTGCCCCTGTTGGATTTTTTCGATCAATCGATTTACTTCTCTTCTTATATACTTTGGTGAAAATCCATCAGGAACTTTTATGATAAGCACTTTGTTCATATTCTATCTAATCCAAGATCGACATCATCTCCATCATCATCTTCTCCCCATCGTTCTTCGTCCTCTTCATAACATTCTGAAGCATCTTCCAGACTTTCGAAATAGTTGATTAGGGTAAGTTCGATCTCTTCAAGGTTGTCATTCAGAGAAGAAACAAAATCTGAAACAATCGTTGTTGCATTGGTTTCTACCTCTGATTGCAAATCCAATATATCACTGCATCTGACTCCTGCGTTTTGCCCGAACTTTTTCGCTATTGCCTTTGTAAGATACGACACAACCCTATCTTCAAGATCGGAAAAATATGCGTTCCACAATTCGTGCATTTCCTCTTCAATGTATTCTTCTTCCATTCAACTCTCCTTCTATTATTACCAATCCAATCCTTCTTCTTCAATACACGCACACCCAAACACACAAGCAACCGCTATATCCATCAGTTCATGGGATAGATAGGACGTGGGTACGTTCTCATGAACAGCGTCCACATATTCTTTCATCTCTTCTTCAAGAATACCTAAAATTTCATGCTTACTTGCAAACGATCCGTAACCCTTTTCTTCCAACCTCATTTTTATTGTCTGTCTAAGTTCGTATATTACACCATCAATTGCTTTTTCTGATATCTGTTTTCTCATTGTTTTCCTTTGTCAGTGGGTATGTTCTCCATTGTCCAAGCAATGCTTCTAACGGTGTTATATGATGTTTTACTACAAAGTTTACTTCTGGTGATTCACACATATAAACATACCTACCACTCTTATCATCATTGTCTATACATAGCCATTCCCATTCACCTTTATAGTATGCTTGCGCTCTAGTATGCCATATTGGATTCTTCCACTGCTTATCATACACCACACCAACAGCAAGCCTTACCATAAGTGGTTCATCACTGGAAGTAACCGTGTATGCAGCAAACAGAGCATTGTGTCTGCACACGGGATACCACTTTTGAAAATTTCCCCCG
>Ga0209536_100007042_pt1 | contig 17090 bp, 12 predicted proteins | sample DeeMarSeWOR28_12_FD_187461 | JGI IMG/M metagenome (GOLD analysis project Ga0209536, IMG submission 187461) | Marine sediment microbial communities from White Oak River estuary, North Carolina - WOR-2-8_12 (SPAdes) (version 2) | ecosystem: Environmental > Aquatic > Marine > Intertidal zone >... | reverse complement strand
CCCTCAATTTGAAGAAGGAATGCTTGACGACTATCGCGGAGGAACTAGAATACCATAATGAGCGTACAGCTGGCCGTGCAAGCCGTGCGATCCGATGAGCCAATACTAGTTGCGTTGCGACAATTCAAACCGGAGAACTTCAATGCTAGAACGTACAAACTCGAAAACCGATGAGTTGGCAGCTATGCCAATGGATCGTCGTGATTTCCTCAAGGGCGCCGCCGGTGCGGCAGGCACCGTTGCTGCCGCGTCGGCGAGCGAGACGGCCCAAGATGCCTTGGCGTCCAAACCGGACGTACCGTGGGATCCCGATAGCCGCATGGGCATCGGCATCAACCTCGAATACGTCCGGCACGCAGACAAGAGCCTCTCCTACGGCATCAGGCGGGCGGGTCAGATTGGCTACAAGTGGATCGAGCCATGCTTCCTGGATGGCCGTTGCCTGCTCTCCAACGCCGGGTATTGCCACGTGACGAGCATGGACACCGACCCGAAGCTCATCAAAGACCTGTGCGCGGAAGCCGGCGTGAAGATCAGCGGGCTGTCGTCGCATTCCGATTTGCTCAATCCTGAATACGGGGTACTCTATGCGCGGCGCGGCATTCGCTACGCGCGGGCGTTGGGCGTGAACGTTGTCCAGATCACCGAGGACATGTATCCGCCCAAGTGGATTGACGAATCCGAGGCTTACGACATCATGCGCATCACGCTGCGGGCGATTGCCGAGACGTGCGAAGAGAACGGCGTCTACATCGCCGTCGAGCAACACGGGCCGTACACCGCTAAGATTGAGCACATGAAGCGCATCCTTGCGCTGGTCGACTCGCCGTGGATCAAGTGCAACTACGATTGCGGCAACACCTTCCTCGCCGGCTCGGATCCGTACGAGATGCTTGAAGCGGTCATTGACAAGGTCGTGCACGTACACGCGAAGGACATCTCGGTCAAGCAGGCCGAGGCCGAGCGGGGCAAGGTCACCGGCACGGCCGTCGGCTGTGCCTGTGGCGATGGCGTCATTGACTGGAAGAAGCTCGTTGGACGGCTAAAGAGGGCCGGCTACAGGGGCGTGCTCTCGGTCGAGTGCGGCACCGAGCAAGAGGCAATCCGCTCGCACGCGCACCTGACAAAGGTTCTTCAAGAACTGGATGCGTGAGAAACACAGTTCGGCTGACAGTCCTTGATACGTGAATTGCGAGGAGTAGACGCAGTGAAAATTACCGATATTGAATGTCATATTCTGGTTGACCCAGACCTCAGAGAAGATGCGACTTCATCATCACAGGATAACATCGTGGTGCTGGTTCACACCGATTCCGGCATCACCGGAATCGGCGAAACTGACGTCGGGCCGTGGATTGCCAAAGCGGTCATCGAATCGCCCGGCAGCCACACAATGGCCTTGGGAATCAAAGACCTGCTCATCGGTCAAGATCCATTCGATACTGCAGCGCTGTGGGAGAAGATGTACGTCTGCACCTGTATGAGTACCCGTCGGGGGGCGGGCATCTGCGCGATTGGCGCGATTGATATGGCACTGTGGGATATCAAAGGCAAGGCCCTCGGCTTGCCGTGCTACAAACTGTTGGGCGGGGCGCATTCCGACCATATTGTGCCGTACGCTTCCCTTCAACCGGATGCCGAAACGGTCGAAGGCTATCAGACGAGCTTGATCGATTGGCTGCTCCGGGCAAAGTCTTACGGCTTCGCCGCCGCAAAGCTGGAGTGTACGCTCGGTGGGCCATATCGGCATCAGGTGCTCGACGGTACCGATGAGCAGATGACTGAAATCATCACGGCGTGCCGAGAGGCGGTAGGGCGGGACTTCACGCTGATGGTCGATGTGCAGTATCTCTGGCGGGATGCCAAAAGTGCGCTTCGTACCATTCGCCACTGGGAGGATTTGGATCTGTTCTTCCTCGAAACCCCGCTGCGGACAGACAATGTTGAAGGCTATGCAACGCTTGTGCGAGAAGCGCCAATGCGAATCGCCGCAGGTGAATGGCTTACAACGCGTTTTGAGTTCGTCGAACTTCTCGACGTCGGCCAGATTGATGTTGCGCAGCCAGATGTCGGCCGTGTCGGCGGTCTAACCGAAGCGATGCGCGTCTGTCACATGGCCGAAGACCGTGGTCGTCTGATTGTCCCGCACTGTTGGAATTCGGGTATCGGTATCGCGGCTTCCGCCCACCTGGCAGCGGCTATTCCGCACTGTCCCTTTATAGAGTATCTTCCGGCGGAGCTGACCGATTCGCCGCTGCGGGTCGAGCTCGCAGACGACGGCCTTCAAATGAAGGATGGCGTGCTTGCCTTACCCGACAAACCCGGGCTGGGCGTTGAATTGAATCGAGACGCTCTGGAGAAGTACCGCGCACAGCCGCTTGTGCTCTGAGAGCGAGCGCTGTGCCTGCTGATGATTGTTGGGAGACACCCGGATCAGTAGACTCCTGGCACAGGGCTTGTATCCATCCCCGAATTCCAGTCTGTGGGGGGGGCATCCCGGCGCGCCGGGCCTGCCCATGGAGTTCGAGCTCAACGAATATCTCATTTTCCTCCGCAAAGTCTTTTTTCAGCCTTATGAGGCTTCTCAATAAACCGGCTATTCACGAAATCATCATGCTTTACGGCATCTTGAAAGCCGATTTTCTCCGAGATGAAGTAGTTTTTCAGATGTCCCTTGCGTTTCCCCACAAATCGCCATAGAATTCAACCAGCCCCGGATGGCTGCCATTCCAGCAACCGGCAGTCTTTGGCTGTCTGCCGGAGATATGCAAGGGATCTGGCAGCATCCGTGTCGTGGCTACACATTTCATTACTAGTTTTTTTGAGGAGGTGTGACTATGTTGATTGTTGAATTAAAGAGTCTGTTTCTGCGCGCTGCATTGGCCGGCGGCCTTTGCATGGTCATGGCGGCGAGCCTGGCCGCCGAGGTGGTGACCACCAGCTTTCAAAATGGAGTGGATGGTTACACGGGCACGTTCGATCGCACGATAAGCGAAAGAGACGAACATAATGTAGACGGCAGTGAGGTCGTAAACGATTTCCTTGATGGCTACCAAACGGATTCATCGCCCGACGAGCAGAGGCTGATACGGTTCGACAATATCATCGGCAGCGAGCCGGGCCAGATCCCAGCCGGGGCGACCATTCTCAGCGCCGAATTGATCGTGACCACGGGTTTGGTGGGAAACGCTCAAACGGGAGGTCCCTACGGCGTCGCAGGCCTACTCCAGCCGTTCGACTCGACAACCTCGTACTTCGTCGATTTCGCCACGACCACTGATCTGGTAAGCCGGGGTGCCTGGTGGCAGGACGGCTCGGCGACTCGGCCCGTTGGCGGCTATGGCCGCCAGCACCCGGGAGACACGGACAGCGCAAACGTGACATCAGTCGTTCAATCCTGGGTGGACGGCACGGAGAATCATGGCCTTGTCATCCAGGCCGGCCTGCCTGACCTGATTAACCAGGTCGCGAACACCACCGACGGTTGGTCGATTCGCACCACGGGCTATCCCCTAGTCGACACGCGGCCCAAGCTGATGGTTTCTTACACGACCGTACCGGTTGTGAAAAGCACCTTTCAGGATGGGACAGGCGATTATGCCGGCACGACCATGGCCATTGTCCGCAGCGGCACGAATGCCGTAATGGAAGACATCGGGGCCGAAATGACCGAAGATGCATCGACACTCGACCAGATATTTCTCGACGGGGTGCTTTTTACCGACATCGACGGCAATACCAGCTCCCCCGACGATCTGGCCCTATTGAAATTCGCTGACGTATTCGGCACTGAGCCGGGTCAGGCCCCGATTGACGTACCGGTGGCCAAGGCGTGGGTAGTCATAACCACCGGGGACGCCAGCGTGAATGCTCGTACTCCTGGCCCCTATGCGGCGTATGCGATGCTGCGGTCCTGGGATACGACGTCGCTGCATTCGGCCTTTGGGGCGGTCAACGGATTGCAGATCAGCGATGGTGACATCGGTCCGGCCCTCGATTCCCTTGACGGCTTCATCCGCGGGGCCGAGGTATGGTTCGACGTGACCGACTACCTGGAAGGCGTGCGCACCGGGGCGACCGACAACGGTATCGCCATCCAGGCCGATGGCACCAATGATGGCTGGCAGGTCCACGCCAACGGCTCGACCGCTGTGGAGGCTCGTCCCCGCCTGGTGGTATATTCGGCAGACCTCAGTGCCGAGTAACTGCCGAGTGATTGACAGGAACGGTGCTCGTCAAACGGGTTAATTCCGGACAGGCCTTTGCGGCAGTCCGGGCGACATATTTGGCCATCGCAACAGGGTGGCGCTACGTCAGTAGGCCACCCTTTCATTATATCCAGAGAGTGCCATCAGGATAATGCATAAGCGTGCGTCACGAAGACGCGCTTGCTTTATCTTGTCTATCTTGTTCATCCCGTCCAAAGAATTTGTGTTTAGACAGGATCAACAGGATTATCTCGATTCAAATCAGTGTGCGTTTATCCTTCCGCTTTGCTCAGAGCCTGCCCTGAGCTTGTCGAAGGGACGGCGTCTGCCGTTCTTAGTTTGTCGTTCGTATATCACTGTTAAGTTTTCGTGGTCATCTGGGTTGACTCGTGGTTTGGAGCTTTTTGGCTGCGGCCGAAGGCATTGATTTGTCAAAACTTGCCCTGCTTGTAGAGTGCCAGTTGCTCGCGAAGCTGATCTGCCTGCACGGGGGAGGCCAATCCGATCGCTGCTTCGATAGTAGTCACCGCCCGGTCGAAATTCCCCGCTCGTGCATACGCCACAGCCAGCGTGTCAAGGACCGAAACGTTTCCGTAATCGGTCATCTCGGCCGCACGCTCGGCAAAACGGACAGCTTCACCCGCATTGCGGACCTCCGGATCCGGATGCGTGGCCATTATTCTCGCCGCATCGTTCAACGGGACATGCCAGTTGGGCTTTAGATGTGCTGCTTCCCGGAAGTGATCTAGTGCTCCGGCGAGATCGCGTGCCATGACCAATGCGCGGCCCATGTTGTGGTGTACTCTCGCATGATCGGGCCTTAGCCTCAGCGGCTGACTGTACCGATTGACTCCCTCATCAAGTCTTACCTCCGATCGACGCGAGGAAACCGAGCCCTGCTGAGACTGAACATAGTCGTCTTTGGTTTGCAGCGCCTGACGATACTCATCGATCGCTTCGCTGAGTTTACCCTGTGCCAACAGCAGACTGCCGAGATTGTTGTGCGCTTCTGTATATTCCGGATCAATCTGCAATGCCCGTCGAAAATGCGTTACGGCCTCGTCTAACCGGCCCCTGGCGGACATAGTGACACCCAGGTTGCAGTGCGCATGGGCGTAGTTCGGATCGGCCTGCAGTGCCTGGCGATAATGGCTGATCGCTTCGTCCAAGTTGCCCTGTCCCGATAGTACGTCAGCCAAGCTGGCGTGCGCCTCGGCGTATTCAGGCTCGATCTCCAGCGCCTGACGATAGTGGTCAATCGCCTCGTCGAGTCTGCCTTGCATCTGAAGAACCAGGCCAAGGCCGCAATGTGCGTGGACATAGTCGGGCCTCGTGCGCAGAACCTCTCGAAACTGCTCTGTCGCCTCGTCTAACCTGCCCTGGCATCGAAGAACCGACCCGAGATTGTGACGCGCGTGGACGTAGTGAGGTTTCGTTTCGAGTGCCTGACGAAAGTGTTCCGCGCCCTCGTCCGGTCTTGCCAGTGCTACGAGCACAGTGCCCAAGCTATTGTGAGCCTCGGCGTAGTCAGGCTCGATTTGCAGCGCCTGGCGAAAATGTCTGACCGCCTCGTCCAACTCACCCTTTGCCGACAGCGCGACGCCCAGGTTGCCTTGGGCGTGACTGTAGTCGGGATCTATCTTCAGGGCCTGGTGGTACTGTTCTATGGCCTCGTCAAATCTGCCCTGCTTGGAAAGTGCGTCACCCAAGTTGCCGTAAGCCTTGGCGTAATCGGGCCGGAGATTCAGTGCTTGGCGATAATGCCTTATCGCCTCATCCACGAGACCCAGTTCTACCAGGTTAGCGCCAAGCACGAAATGGGCTTCTGCATCGGAAGGAACCATCTCAACGGCCCGCAGGCCAAGCTTTCGCCCCTCTTCGAACTTGCCGGCCCACCTGAACAGTCGCGACAGATTGCGAAGTGCAATGCCGTGGGCCTCTACATCCAGCCGACTCTCGAGTTCTTGTGTAACCTGGCCGACCATGACATCACCCCATTGACTTGTCGGATGCACAATTCCGTGTCGGTCCATCGTCTCCAGAAGCGCCAATGCAAGCCGGCGGTTGGCCTCGATGGTCGGGTGCGCGTGATCGAGGAACAGCTCTTCGCCGGGTATGCTGTGCTCGGACAGCCCTTTGAGAAGGGCGACAAAATCCACCATGGGGACATCTCGCTCATCTGCAACCTCGGCCACAATGTCCACGATCGATTTCGGGGCCCGCAGCGGACAGATATCCTCATCTAACGCACGAGTGAAGGCCTCCTTCGCCTCGTCGTAGCGCTGCAGATCCCACAGAATGCGCCCGCGCAGATAATGGCCGTGGGCGTAGCGATCGTCGATAGCTAGGGCGTTGTCTATCGCCGTCAACGCCCCATCCAACCTGCCGGCACCATGCATTTTGTTGGCTTCAGCGAACAACGTCTGCCAGTCCTTGCGCTGAGCAGCGGTGAGATTCTCACGATGTTCACTCTTGAATGGCGAGCAGCCCCTCAGGTTCGAGGCCGGCGTAACCAGAATCACTTTCGCCCCGACGGATCGGGCGATATCAACCATCCGCGCAAGGTTGTAGCGATAGTGCTCGGGCACCTGCCTGTGCAACTCGGCGTCGCGATGATAGCTTTCCGGGCCAAGGGAACCTTCCAGTATCGTCTCGACTTCGCCGGGCAGGTAGGTGCGCGTCTCAGGGGCGACTTCGGCAGATCCCTTTAGCGAATCGACGGCGTGCTTAACCGCCGTGTACGTGCGGGTCCGGCTCATGATTGCTCCCAAACCGCGCACCGCGGCAGGTGTACTGATTACCCGCCCGTATGTTCGATGTTCGAGGAATTCATTATGGCCCGAGTATATGATGAACAGGTCGGGCTCATAGCCGATCAGTTCCTCCATCAACACGGCTACGCGGTAACTGGCGTAGCTGACACCGCCGGCATTTACCAGTTCCCACCTCAGCGAGGGATCGGCCTTGGGTAACATCGCTCGCAACCACCCGCAAAAAGACGTCATATCGTCATAGGGTCGGCCGAATGTCGTCGAGCCGCCCATACAGAAAATGCGGTATGTGCCCGCAGGTTTCTTCGATGCGAATTGTTGCTTATTGAAAAACTGCAGTCTGTTTCTTGCTGTCACCATGATCGTTCTGCCATTCGGGTCGGTCTGCTCGACGAAGAGAGGGATGTGAGAGGAGAATCCCACATAAGGATCTTCGTCGTACAGCAAGGGGCGCACGCCAACAGCCAGCAGAACGATTTCAACGGCCGCGAACAATATCGCCACGGTGATTATCGCAAACAGGAGCTTCTTCCATGCTGGGACCTTCACGGCGGAAGCGGGGCGGTCGGATCGTAATTTCTTCGTATCTCTTCGTTCAGGCGGCATAGCGGCACTATCACCAGATTGCATATATGAAGGGCATTAGTCCCGATGCCGACAATGCGACCAGCAGGCCCAGCAGCAGCAACAGAACGATAGTGGGTATCATGTACCATCTCTTGCTGTGGCGCAGGAAATACAGGTATTCTCTCAGAAGCCCCGGCTGGGTCTGCTCGGCCTCTCGGGCGAATTGTGTTCCGGTGTCGGATGATTTGGCACGACTTTCTTCTGTCATTCTTATTCCACGCCTCAGTATTGTCTGAAGTATCGATTGACATTGCCGACCGGCTTTCGTCTTACCCAGTGCGAGGCCTTCTGTCGATTAAACCGGCGTCGCATCGGATCGGATCCGAACAGTCGCATCAGCAGACCGACGGGCGTGACCCACCCGAGATACACCAGTGCCAGCAAGGCATGCGAGACGAGCCAGCCGATCGGGTACATCACGGTCATCGGCGCCATGTACATCGTCCGCTTTATAGACGGCACCCAATGGTACACTATCGCAGTGATTAGGGCCACGATCCAGCATACAGCCGGGATCGTCCATGTCCCAGTTCTCCAAAGCAGAAGCGCGCCAATCAGGCCAAAGAATGGCCCAAGCAGCAGACCGAAGACCTTCAGTTGCCGATGTGTCGGTTCAAGATTTCTGTCGATAAGTGCCATTACTCTGCATCTTGCCTCAAGTGCAGAAGACGCACATCTTCTGTTTGGACCATTATATCATCACTTCCCGGCGGCAGTATGTATTCTCTCTGACTCTCTGGCGCTGCAGCCTCTGGGTCCGTCGTCACCGGCGCGGCCCTTTCGCCCGATCATCAGGAACAGACCTCCCTCCCGGCCGCCGGTAGTCGCCTCTCGGGCTTGAATAAAAAAGCGGTCCGCCTTCGCGGGCCGAGGTTGAGATTCGAATAGATTGTCAACATCGGCCAGCATCCCCGGGCAGACGCAGCGCACAAACTCAACGCCGGTACTGTCAAACCACTGGATGACTTCGCCGATAGTGTGCTTCGATTCGTGAGGGTGACGGTATTGATCCGCAAACCAGGCCTGTTTTTGCGTTTCGCTGAGCTTGCCCCTCAGGGGCGAACCGCTGCGCAGGACCGGATCAATCCACCTTAGACGGCCGCCGGTACCGCGAAACACCTGTCGGCGCAGGTCTGTCAGCAGACGCCCGTAGCGGTTGTAAAGCCCGATCACGATGTGACCGCCAGGCTTTAGAAGCGACACCAATGTCCGAAATCCCGCGAACGGATCGGGCGTATGGTGCAGTACACCGCAGCAGAGGACTGTGTCGAACTGCTCTGGTTTGAAACATGGGCGAAACAGATCCATCTGGACGAATCGGACCCGGTCAAGTTTGTGTTTTTTGCGGAACTCTTCACCCAGGCGCAGGGAATTGCCGCAGATGTCGGTTCCGATCACGCGCCGGCAGGAAACGCCCAGGAAATTACTGAGCTGTCCCGTGCCGCAGCCCGCTTCCAGCACGGTGCTGTTATAGCCGATGGCACGGTCCAGCGCCAGCGGCAGGCCGCTTCGCCGGGCCTTTTCGATCAGCGAGCGCAGCGTGTCATGATCATCGTAGTTGGGGAATGGATTGGCCTCGTAGAATGCCTTCACTTTTTCAGTGACGTCACAGGCGTCATTGACACTCAAGGTGTCGCTGACACTCGTGGTGTAGCCGTCACATAACAAGTTTGCGAGAACCTCCTCGTGCTCATCTGCGGACGCACCGGATACGTACGACGGCTGGGCGGATTTGGCAAGGACGAAGCCCCCCATACAGAGTGTGTCGATGCCCGATGCCATGAAGGTTTCGTACGCATCCCGGGGCGAACAGACTATCGGCTCCCAGCTTAGATTGAAGCTGGTATTGACGACAACTGGACAGCCGGTCTTGTGGTAGAATTTTTCGAGCAGCTTACGGAAGATACCGTGACGCTCGCGGTCGACCGTCTGGACTCGCGCCGAACCGTCCACATGAGTGACGGCTGGAATCTCACAGCCCCGTGCCTTGAGTTCGTCCTGCAGCACGGGGGCGGTGAGTAGCATATACGGACTGTCAGCGTCAAGGTCGAAGTAGTCGCGGGCATGTTCGGCCAGTACGGCCGGCGCGAAAGGACGAAAACCCTCACGGAACTTCACCTTATTGTTGATGACCGATTGCAGATCATCTCTGCGCGGGTCTGCCAGGATACTGCGGCAGCCCAGAGCTCGCGGGCCAAACTCCATCCGGCCCTGGAACCACGCAACGACCTTGCCCTCGGCGATTTCCCCGGCGACCCTTTCGCACAAGGTGTCGGCATCTGAGATGTGCTCATATCTGGCATTGGTGGTTTCGAGAAACGCGCCGATTGCATCGTCACTGTACGAGGCTCCCAACAATGAGCCGTGCTCATCGTCCGTCTTGCTGGCGTGGCGCCGATTGCCGAGCAGTTGATACCAGATGAACAGGGCCACTCCCAGCGCCCCTCCGGCATCTCCGGCCGCCGGCTGAATCCAGATATCATCGAAAGGTCCCTCGCGCAACAGCCGCCCGTTGGCCACGCAATTCAGCGCCACACCGCCGGCCAGACATAAGTGCTTCATGCCCGTTTCAGCATAGACGTGACGCGCTATTGCGAGCATAATCTGCTCGGTTACGCGCTGCACTGACGCCGCCATATCCATCTCGCGTTGTGTGATTGGCGAGTCAGGATCCCGCGGAGGACCGCCGAACAGACGCTCGAACTTTCGCGACGTCATCGTCAGGCCCCGGCAATAGTCGAAGTATGACATGTCCATCTGGATCGAGCCGTCTTCCTGAATATCGACGAGCTTTTCGAGTATCAGATCCGCATACTTCGGCTCGCCGTAAGGCGCCAGTCCCATCAGCTTGTATTCGTCACCGTTGACCTTGAACCCCGAGAAGTAGGTGAACGCCGAATACAGCAGGCCGAGCGAATGGGGGAACCGCAGTTGGTGAGTAAGCTCGATTCGATTGCCGCGCCCGGTGCCGTAGCTGGCGGTTGCCCACTCGCCGACTCCATCCAGTGTGAGAATCGCCGCCTCGTCAAAGGGCGAGGGGAAGAAGGCGCTGGCCGCGTGCGACTCGTGATGTTCGGTGAACACTATCCGTTTGCGATAAGCTCCGCCGAGCCCTCGCCGGATACGACGCGGCAGATTCAGCTTATGGCCCATCCAACTGGCCAGAGCATTGGTGAAAGAGCGAAACCCCCAGGGAGCAAAAGCGAGGAACGTTTCGTGCAATCGCTCGAATTTCAGCAGCGGCTTGTCGTAGAATCCCACGTAGTCGATGTCGGCGGGCTCAAGATTCGCCTCGGCGAGGCAATACTCGACTGCGTGCTGCGGGAAGCGTTCGTCATGCTTGCGGCGCGTGAAACGTTCCTCCTGCGCCGCCGCCACAATCCGACCGTCGACAACGAGCGCCGCTGCCGAATCGTGGTAGAACGCCGATATGCCGAGGATAGCTGTCCTGCCGTGCTCTGTGCCGTCCACCGCCTCGGATTTCTTATTTGCGTCTGCTTGCTTCATGGCTAGTGTTTAGCTCTCATGATATCAGAACTCCCCGTCCAGTTCCATCCTTTTGAGCCAACACTCACCGAAAGGCATGGGGGTGCTCGAGCTTGGGTCCGATCGACGCCTGATGGTTTGGCGCTTGACAAACGGCGGTCCATAGTGTTTGCCTATACGATGAAATCCGGTGCGTGCTTTTGATGAAAGGGAGTTTCGGACAATGCCCAAAACAAAGATCATCGCCACATTAGGCCCTGCCAGCAGCAACTATACCGTCCTGCGCAAGATGTACACGGCCGGCCTGGATGTAGTAAGATTGAATTCTTCACACGGTGGCCACAAACAGCATCTCGACTCGATCGAGCTTGTCCGCGGGATGAACAGCAAGTACAGGCGACACATTCGGATAATGCTGGACCTTGAGGGTTTTCGAATCCGCGTCGGACGATTTAAGGGCAGCAAAACCAGATTGCTGAAGAACCGCACCGTAGTCTGGCTGACCAATGACGCCAAGGCGAGCGGACCGAAAACAATACCGTTTGACTACGCCGGTGACTTGGGGCGGATAAAGCCGAAACAGCTCATCTATATCGACGATGGAAACCTCAGCCTCCGTGTCATGAGCGTATCGCCCAACAGCATAAAGGCGGTGGTTGTCGAAGGAGGCATCCTCAAGGAGAGGAAAGGCATAAACATCCCCGGCGTTGATCTTGAGTTCGAAGGGATAACACCAAAGGACAAAAAAGACATCGAGTTCGGTATAGAAAACAACGTCGACTACATCGCTCTTTCGTTTGTGCGGGACCAGAACGATGTTCGCCAAGCCGCCGCCCTGGTAAAGCCAAGGCGGCCCGGTTGCGGGCTTGTCGCGAAGATCGAAAACAGACAGGCAATCAACAACATAGACAGCATAATTGAGGCCGCAGACGGAATAATGATAGCTCGCGGGGACATGGGGGTCGCAGTTCCGATCCATGAGGTCCCAATAATTCAAAAGCGGATAATAAGAAAGTCCAACGCGGCGGGAAAGTTCGTGATCACAGCCACGCAGATGCTGGAACACATGACCGAGCACAGCAGGCCGACGCGCGCCGAGGTAACGGACGTCGCAAATGCCATCATCGACGGGACCGACTTTGTCATGCTCTCGGGGGAAACTGCGATCGGCCGATTTCCATACCAGTCAGTCCTTATGATGAATGAGATAATCAAGTTCACGGAGAAGTCCATTCCGTAGCGCTCCCGATTGGAAGTTCCCGTTCTTGTGCGGGGAAGTGGCTTCAAGATATAGTGTTCCCGAATCAGAATTCCCGTTCTTGCGCGGGTGAGTTGCCTCGCAACAACAGGTCATGGTTTTGCTCGCGAGAATTTACTACCCTAAAGCGTATAACAGGTTATGATTTTACTCGCGGGAATTTACTACCCTGAAGGGTACAGAATTGTAACGATTTGGACATTTCTCATCCCCTTCTTCACGTCTCTACAGCTGCGCCATGGGGTGCAATTAGCAGTTGCACCGGCGAAAAACTTCTCGAGAAATATGTTACCATTGCGCCACGAGCTGCCTCATAGAAGTAGAGGTCAATTAGATGGCCGGCTTTGTGACAGAGAAATTGCTGGATTCGGCGCAGGAAGATGAAAATATCTGGAGATAGAACCTTGAACGCGCGGCCTCGCACAAAAGGCCGGAAGATAAGGAGAAAGACCATGAAAACGACAGATGCTTTGACAAAGGCCAAGAACATAAGAAACCTGTTGCTCGGAATTTCTGCTCTCTTTGTGATTGCCCTCGGTGATTCATCGGCTTTTGCGCTGGACCCGATGGGACCTCCGACGGCCGGATTGGAACAGGGCCAGTTCAAAGCCGGAGTGGACTTTTCCTATAGCAAGATGGACCTTGAACTGACGGACGGAACATTTGTTGAGTATCTCGACGGCCTGCTCTCTGACTCCGGAGAAGCTACATCTTTTCCCCTCAAGGACTTCAAGGCAAGTAAGGCGTACGTCAACCTCGGATATGGCTTCGCCGACAACTGTGAGGGATTCCTGCGCGTAGGCGGCACAAAAAGCGAGTTCGACGATTCGATCTGGCTGGACTCGGAGGAATTCGACAGCGGCAATGACCTGGCAGTTGGTGGCGGGATCAAGGCGACGTTTTTCGAAGAAGGAGATCTGAAGGTGGGCGTATTGCTCCAGGGAAGCTGGGCCAACTATCAAGGACAACTGGATTCTCCAAACTGGACAGGCCCTGACTTTGTTGACATTGACATGGTGGAGGTCCAGATGGCTGCCGGGGCGAGCTACACGTGGGAAGGGATCTTCTCCATTTATGGCGGCCCGTTCTTCCATTTCGTCAGCGGCGATTTGGACGATACAGTCGGTGCATCGGTCACGGGCTTAGGAGAACTGTTGAATTCCGAATATAGTTGGGACATCGATGAGGACTCCGTGTTCGGCGGCTATATCGGCGCCCAACTGGAGGTCGCCGAAGGCTGCTCTCTCAACGTCGAGTACCAGAAAACGGCGGCTGCGGATGCATTTGCCGCGAGTATCTTGTGGAGATTCTGATCGCAGACAACAGAGGGCACTTCACCAGGCGAGGTTTCGTCTGCTTGACAAATTGTGCCTGCGATGTTACACTTATTTGATTGGAGTTCCGCCCAGCTAATCACTTGCTGCCGGAAGCATTTTATCCTGAGGACACGACAATGCGAGAGACAAGATTGAAAAAGATCGTAACGCTGTTGACGGCGTTCTCTATCGTAATGCTTATTGCTTCGGCGTCGGTAGCCCGGCAGAGCCGCAAAGCATCCCCCCCCTCGTCGTCCAGGAGTTCCGGCGGCAGCGGCGGTTCGAGCAGCAGCCGTAGCTCCAGCAGCCGCAGTTCCGGATCAAGCTCCCAAAGGTCAGCGCCTCCATCCAGGTCAATTTCATCGGCCAGATCATCTTCACGCCCGAGCAGCAGCTCATCGCGCTCGACATCCAGCCGAACCTACAGGAAGACTGCCCCTCAGAGCCGAACTAGTTCGGCCTCTCGCGGGACCGGACAGATCTCTACTCGGAGTACGTCTGCAGCCAGGTCGAGCGGATCCGGCGTCGCAGTCTCAGGCGCTCGCGTTTCGAGAAAACGCAGCACCCCGGGCAGCGTGCCTGCCTCGCCGCCTTCTATCATGAACAGCGGCCGCATCAACAGGAAGGCCGGCAGCTATAGTTACGACGCATATTCTCGCAGGAGCCTCTACCACTACCATCGCGACCACTACCCGTCGAGCAGGATTTTCTACTGGGTCTCCTGGCCAGACTGCTGTCGTCCAATCTGCTACACATGGGGTCCACACTACACGTTCGGCTCCTTCTGGCCGTATTACCACCGCAGATTCCTCTTCGTGAGCCTCGGTGGCTACTGGCCCTGCTACACGTACCGCCGTTACTACTGGTACGGCTGTCATCCCTACAGATGGTACGGCCACTATCCTCCGGGGTACGTGATCGGCGGCAACACGTATAATTACTATTACTACAACGACGCCCCTCGAGGCGAAGCGCTGGACGAGGCCCAGAGGAAATTCGAAGAGGTTCCTCGGGCCGAGCCGTCGCAAGAGAGTCAAACAGATCGTCTTTTCGAGCAGGCTGTCAAGGCCTTCGAAGCCGGCGATTACGCCGCCGCTGCTGCGAAGTTCGCCGATGCGGCAGATCGCGAGCCGGGTGACATTGTTCTGCCCTTTGCCTATGTCCAGGCACTTTTCGCCGGCGGCGAATACAGCGCGGCAGCCGCGGCGCTGCGAGAGGCCCTGGCAAAAGCGTCGCCCGAGGAAGAGGGCGTCTTCTTCCCCCGTGGACTGTATCCGCAGGACAGTATCCTGCAACAGCACATCGAGCAGCTCAGGCGAACAGCCCAACTGGATCCTTCTGATTCTGACATGAGACTTCTTCTCGGTTACCAATTGCTCGGCATGGGCAAGCTCGATGAAGCCGACGGCCATTTGCACAGCGCCGGCGCTGATGACAAGAACAGGCAGTCTGCGGCCGTGTTGCTCGGGATGTTGGAGAAGCTCAAGAAGGCCGACGGCAATAGCACCAATTCTGATAAACAGCAACTCGACAGCCCACAGGCCAATGACGCAGTACAGATGGAGAGCGGCACCGTCAAAGCTCCGCCGACCAGAAAACGGCAGGATGTGGACATGGTCGCTCTGGCAATGGCCGCCGACAATTGGCTGGCGCGGCAATGAACCGTCGCCGTCAAAGTGAAATAACCCGAGCCGCGCACTACCTTCATCTGGTTCTGTGACGATGTCCTCTCTTACAAAGTCCAGCCATCCCGATGGGGCGGATTGACAAACTTGTCGGCCTCTGAGTCATTGGTGACACGCATGTTCTTGACGTCCCAGATCAGCTTACGATTCTGGTTGCGTATAGCCAGAACTCCCAGCAGTGCCATTTCCGTGAGTGGACCGCCGTAATCGAAGTTGGCGCTCGCGGGCTTGCCTCCCTTGCAACCAAGTATCCAGTCCTTGTGATGGCCCTGGGAGCGCGGCAAAGTCTCGTCGGGTAGCTCGTACGCCTTCATCTTGGTTTCCGGTACAATCCGCAGCCCGCCGGCGCCGTGTGAGCCGTGCATGATGTTGCCATTTTCTCCGATCAGCAGGGCACCTTCGCCACCGATCTTTCTGTTGATTTCCATATCGTGCGGGCGCGGCGGTCGGAGCCTGCCGTCCGACCAGGTCAGCTCGACCGGCGGCATGTCGCCGCGGGCAGGAAACTTGTAGCGCACAATCGAGGCTACCGGATATGTTTCTCTCATGATCTCCGGCACGAAATGGGTCGTCGTGGCCTCGACCTCTATGGTGTCCACCTCGCCGAGCTTCAGCGCCCAGAAGACTGGATCGAGAATGTGACAGCCCATGTCACCCAGTGCCCCGGTACCGAAATCGACCCAGCCGCGCCACTTGAACGGCAGATAGTCGGGATGATAGGGACGATAGTTCGCCGGCCCGAGCCAGAGATCCCAATCCAACTCCGGCGGTACGGGCGGCGTATCCTCGGGTCGCCTCATATTGACGGCAAAGGCCGCTCCGCCGGAAGGCCGGCTGCTCCAGGCGTAGACCTGCCGGACCTTGCCAATCGCGCCATCCTGGATCCACTCGCACAGCATTCGGATCTGCTCGGAAGAATGTCCCTGATTGCCCATCTGAGTCTGGACTTTGTGCCTGCGCGCCGCCTCAGTGATTTGGCGCACCTCGCGGATCGAATGAGCCAGGGGCTTCTCACAGTAGACGTGCTTGCCCATCCTTATAGCCCTCATCGCGGCGACTGCGTGGGTGTGATCAGGGGTCGAGACCAGCACCGCGTCGATCGAGTTGTCCATTTCATCGAGCATTACGCGAAAGTCCTTGAACTTTCTGGCCTTGGGATACTCGTTGAATATCCCTGACGCCCGCTCTTCGTCCACGTCGCATAGCGCGACGATATTCTCGCTTTTTGTGCCGTTGATATTGGCGCGGGCCCTGCCGCCCGAGGCGATCGCCGCGATGTTCAGCTTGTTGCTGGGAGCGTTTCGCCCCAGCACGTGGGAAGGAACAATGGTTACAGCCGCGGCCGAGGCGGCAACTTTGCCCATGAATTGTCGTCGTGAAATATCGTTCTTTCGTTTCATTGTGATGATACTCCTATCTGAGAAGACTCGGATTGATTTTAGGTAGCGATACCCCATGAGTCTATCCGATTATCATCGCAATCACAACAGCTGATCCTCCAAGAGAGTTCAATAATCGATAGTCAATAATCAGTAATCAATTGGAGGGGCCGCAGCCAAAATACTGAACTACGAACGGCGCTAAATTTCGCGAAAAGAGAAAGGTCAAGTATTCTTTCGCGCCCTTTGTAGTTGAACAATGGAAAGGGGCAGAAAGGGTAACAGTTTAGCAGATTCTGTAATGGATTTGTGAGGCTGCGATTGCCCTTCCTTATGACGAGTCATGATAGAGGGCGGCTT
>Ga0209536_100007041_pt1 | contig 17091 bp, 14 predicted proteins | sample DeeMarSeWOR28_12_FD_187461 | JGI IMG/M metagenome (GOLD analysis project Ga0209536, IMG submission 187461) | Marine sediment microbial communities from White Oak River estuary, North Carolina - WOR-2-8_12 (SPAdes) (version 2) | ecosystem: Environmental > Aquatic > Marine > Intertidal zone >... | reverse complement strand
CTTCTTGCTTCGGCCCACAAAAAGGTGGCCGCGGCCCTCACCGATGGCGCTGCATTAATCCTGGGCAATGCGGAAGATTGAGTTCCTCCATGCATCATGTATCACTCCGTTGCGTTTTACTGTTAAAAATACAAACCTGCGCTTAATCACAACACTGCCAGCCGGCTTTCGGTTTTCGGCGCTGTAAATTATAGGTGACCAACTTGACACCGAGGTGGATGATCACCAATGCCAGGCAGTCGGTGCACACCACGGTGTTGATGTTGTGGATTGAGTGCTTGAACTTGTATTCATTGACATCGCTCCCAGTTTTCATGCTGTTGGATTCCACCCTTGCAAGGGCTTCATTCCCGTGGCACTAGAAACAAACACTTTTGCCAACAGCCCAGCAATGGTCGGACACAGACGGATACAGCAGCACGGCAAGAACGACCAGAGTTACTGTAGCAGTCCTGGAAAATAGTGGCATGTCATCAGTCACTAGCGGATAGTATTTCGGCAAGCAGTTGGCGCAGTTCCGCAAGATCGTTGTTGTCGGGGTGACCTTTGGCGGACGGTCCATCCTGCAACCATGCGGGCGGTTGCGGTTTGGCCGCGGCAGTCTCCAGAACCTTTGGACTGACCTCTCCCTGGCAACTGAATGTGCCGGATACTTCTGCACCGGCAGCCATTTCTTTCGCTGCCGCCATACCCTGTTCTGCATGAGGGGATCCCTTGGCCGCGCCATGTGTTGCAAAGAAAAAGATTTTCTTTTGGGCTAATTTCGGCAGAAATTGGCTTGTCTGCATATCAGGTTTGCCACCCTGGAACCAAAAACCGACCGCGATTAAATCGAATTCGGCCAGTGAATCAGGCACATCCACCAGGGAACATATCTGTTTATCGCCTGGCAGGGCTTCATAAACTGCATCTGCTAATTTTTTGGTATTACCGCTTTGGCTGGCATAGACAACAAGTGATTTCATCTGATTTCCCTATTGTTATGTTATTCTTTTTCTTTCATATTGATTTGACACGACAACTGCCATGCCCCTGGCACGCCTGGTCCGGATTCATTAATGAAAACTCCTGCTGCATCATGCCGTCCACCAGTGACTTGACATCCTGGTAGGGAAATTTGGGAGCAAAAAATACCGAGATCCCGGCCGTTACAAAGCCCTTCAATGGCGTCGTACCTATACCGGATACTACGAGGACATTCACCTGCATATCCTGCAGCAGCTTGACGGGCATCATGCAGTTGCCATGGGGCATATTGGCAATATGCTGTACGCCGGTAATATCATTCCCGGAAATATCCACCAGGGTGAATAATTCAGCATGACCGAAATGTTCTGACCGTATACTTGCCAAGCCGTCCTGTGTTTGTGTCGGAACCGCGATGCGCATTCTATTCATTTTTTCATATCTCCCTTATTAGATCTTCTTTGTAAGGTGAACCGGTTCAGGCGATGCGACAGCCGGACCGAATACCGTGTCGGTAAATTTGACATACCAGGCAGCTGCCTGGACCTGGATGATATAGGATACGGCAATAACCAGAGCCGTTTCCGCGCCAGCAGCACCAAAGGCATTGATTGCTATGGCCAAGGCAATGGAGAGGTTGCGCATTACGGTTCCATAAACAAGGGCGATGGCATCACCCCTGGTGAAAAACAGTTTGCCCGCCAGGGTGCTCAGCGTAAAATTTATGAAATAGACGATGCAGAGCGGCACGAAAATGGAGCCAAGAATGGCAGGATTTGCGGCAATTGTTCTCGATTTCAGGGCAATGGCCACAAAAACGATCCCTAAAACGCCTACGGTCGACAGGGCCGGGAATTTAGGGCCCAGACTTTCTTTAAAATGCTGTTGACCATATTCTCTCATGAGCCATTGCCGGGTAACAAACCCGACAACCATGGGCAAGAATACAATGATAACAATCTGTTTTATGATGAGCATAAAGTTGACGGCAACCTTGGCGCCCAGAAGAACTTGGACATAAAAGGGCGTGGCAATGGACCCCAGTGTGAGGCCGATGACCGTCATGTTGATTGCCGCGCCCATATTGCCTTGGGCAAAACCTGTCCAGGAGATGGTCATGCCACTTGTCGGCAGCAATGCTGCCAATAAAAGCCCCAGGGCCATATATGGCTGATCAGGGAAGAAATAAAGCCCCAGGCCGTATGCAATAAACGGAATGACGCCAAAATTGACAAACTGGGTCATTATCTGGAGCTTAATATTCTTGACCCCGGCCTGCAGGTGCTTAATGTTGAGGGTTACCATCATGGGATAGACCATGAGAAAGGTTAAGGGCAGGACCAGTGTTTTGAGGTTACTGATGAGGGCAGACGGCAGACTAATGCCGGCCAGAAAGCCGGCCAGCATCATGCCTGGAATTGCGGCAATGAGGTTTTTGTTGATTCTAATGAGTAAATTCCACATTTGCTGTTGATCCCTGAATGCATTGAGTATTGGTGGCTGTACTACTTTGCCTCGTCAATCATGGCGATTATTTTGGCATATGTTTCTGCCAAAGATGCCTGGAACTGTTCATCATCCACGAGACTTCTGATATTGTCCTGGCTGTAATGCAAAAACCGGATCTGGGTGCTGCCGTTTTTCGAAAAGGTCATGATAAATTTCGGCATCAAAACCGCACGTTCCGGGTTTAAACTCAGGCTTTTCGCTGCCTTGTCTGGCTTGCAAATCTGAATCATATGCAGGTCAAAATCTTCAGCTACTTCCGCGCCGTGACTGCCGAATGTGTGAGACATCTCCATGGTGCTTTCATTGTGGACGATGAATCCATTCCTGCGGACAACTGCCGCCAGGTCCTTAACAAATTGTCCATTCGTCTTTGATGTTTCAGTAGCGTATACGCTGTTTTTTTGCATCATTTCCTCCGTAATGCGTGTGAATGCCCATCATATTTTGTGCATATGCACATAATAAATTCCGATTGCCGTTTGTCAAGCATTTTGTGCATATGTTAAATACAAAATTGATGCCACCCGGGATATTCTGGCACAAAAAAACCTAACTGAATGTTATGAAAGGCTAAATCAATAGACCTGCTTCGGGTGGAAAGCGTAAACTTTCTGTTAAGATGGTTACACGTGTTGCTGCTTTATGTTTGCGAGGAGCGGATATTGTTGTTTTGTAGACTGAACTCCAAACCAAATAATGCTCAGCTCATACAGAAAATATGAGACGATCTGAAGAACACTAGAGGGGTTGTATGGTATCATCCAGTGGCTAAAAGGTGGGCTTATGTTGTTTTTTTGCAAATTCAGGATCTGCCCCTGGTTTCAAAGGCAGAGTTGTGATATCCGGACAAAACAGAAACAATATGCAGAAAATTAGGCTTTCTAATAAATCAGTCTTTCTCTATTCTTTTTCTCAATGTGGATGACAAATATTTTTATTTCAGGGGATACACCTAAGGACCAATGCTATGCTGCATCTGCCAAAGAAAACCGCATAAAGCTTTCAAGACATAAAAGATTGAAGCAAGGGAAACGTGTTGTTTCCGCAAGACTAACCAGTTGTGAAGATATATCAAAATTATTTGTACTCAGCTAATCATAATAAAGAGTCAATATAGCTTGCCACAATCTTGAATCTAAAATGAAAAATTATTAGTTAAGGTGCGCACTGGCAATGTTGGTTCAAGATCATGCTATTTTGTTGAAATAAAATTTATATGCCTTATAGAAGAATATTTTATTTAAATGACTGGGGATGTTTTTTTGCAAATATTGTTGGATCGGCTTTATCAAGTGCAACAAGATACTCTGAATTTATGGTACCCAATTCCTCTTTTTGTTTAATGATGTCGCTTGTTGTCCATTCCCTTGATGATATTTCTTCTGCCAACTCAATTGACGATTCTACAAACTTACCTACAAGGGGATTTAGTTTAGAATCATTTTCACTCACTTTTTTTATGTCTGATGCCATACCCCGCAAGTATTTAACCATTGAACCCCGCTGCCTTTTTGCTGCAACCTTTGCAGCAGTTATTATTGCAATTCTGGCATCTTCTTCGTTAGTTAGTGCATAAAGTCTAACAGCGTTACAGAAATAGGCATTTATTCGTTTTTCGTGTGATTTTCTCCTAAAGAAATATACTGCAAACAGTACTAGTAGTGCCGCACCTATTAAGTTTATTAGAATACCCATACTGTTTTTTACCTCGCATGTTCTCTATAATATAAAAGTCAAACCAATTGACCTGCCATAAAGTATTACGACTATGAACAGAATTATTGTCTTTAGCAACTGTAGCTATAGCCTGCATTTCGTGAAAAAGAGTATAGAATATAGCTTGCTATCATGTTGCATTTCATTTTCTCAATAAAGATCATCAAATTCAATGGACATATTAACTTGATAAAAAACGCCAATCAAAAAAAGCCCCCGCCGGTCTAGTACCGGCGGGGGCTTTGGTTTAGCTACTGAAAAACTGCCTGTTACTCAGGCTCATCGTGGCACAGGTCACAGTCCATCTTGATATAATTGCCGGATACTGAGGTATGCTCCTCATCGTGGCAGCGGAAGCAGCCGAATCCGTTTTCATCATAATACTTGTGCCCGAGATGACCTGAATAGGTTCCCCAGGTAACATTCATGTTGGGCCAGATATTATTCAGGTACGACTCGACAAGATACTCTCCTGCCACCCTGATAGACTCAATATTTTCCTCGGCCTGTTTTTCGCCGCGCAATTTCTGCAGGGCCAGCAAATGTTCCGGGATCTTTGCCTGAGCCTCTTCCCGGGTAGGATATCCCCGCTGCAGGGCGATGAGGCTGTCCTCGCGAATGCCTGCAATTTCAGGGTTGATCCTCTTGCTGAGCAGACCGAAGTCCACGACCTCATCCGGCATATCATAGATATGGGTCGGCCTGTTATGGCAGTCGATACAGTCCATGACCCGCCAATTGTCTTCTCCGCCTTTTCCTTCAGGAACCTCAATGTCCTCCTTGATGAATTCCTCTTCCGAGCCGTCAGGACGTTTTACCCTGACCCTGGCAACCTGGGTCCGCTTGTCATCAACCGACAAATAGCTGACCTCAACGTCTTTACTCACATGCCAGTGAATGCCCTCAAACTCTCCGGTCTGGGGATTATGGCCGCCGATATGCAGGGCCATTTCATTGACTTCAGGGTTGATCTGGTCAGTGTTTGTGAAATGGGTGAATACCTTGATCTTCTTGCCGTGAAATTTGTCAGGCCAATGGCACTGTTCACATGTATCCCTGGCAGGACGCAAATGTTCGACAGGAGCCGGGATCGGCCGGCTGTAGCTGTCAGCGATAACCGCCAGTACCTGCCTGAGACCCGATATCTTGGCCTGGACAAACCAGTCGGCACCAGGGCCGATATGACACTCAACACAGGCAACCTTTACATGGGGCGAGCGCTGGTAGGCGGTATATTCAGGCGCCATGACATTATGGCACACCATGCCGCAGAAATAAGGCGAGTCGGTAAAATGATAGCCTTCGTACCCCACGAGGACAAGCACTGTAATATTTACGATCGTCAGAACGATGAAGCCTACGATAAAACTGCGGTGCTTGTGATCGCTGAGGTTGATCTGCAGGTGCTCCTTGACAATGCCGTATTTATGGTATTGTTTTCTGCGCAAATAAGCGGCAAGGGGTATGATCATGAGCCCCATGATCATACCACCCGGCAGGACCATGTAGGTTATGATCCCGACATAGGGATTGTGGACAATACCCAGTAAGTCAACAGCCACGCCGAGTATCATCAGGGTGATACTGACAGTTGTCAGGACCATCCCGAACATCCCGAGGGGGGTGCGCCACATTCCCCGGATTATATGGCCCCATGGCCCCCGGTACCTCTTGGGATCGTCGCCTGCCGGTGTTTGACCTTCCTGTTTACTTTCGTTTTCCGCCATTGCTCTCAACGCTCCTTCGCTATCTTCTTAATATATTAATCTATAGAATTTACTTTAATTGACAATACAACCAGAACCCTACCTGATAAGGCCGCCCTGGTTAATAACTGTTGCTTTAGGGTGATCTGTATACCACAACGTGGCAAACAGGGTCAACACATGAAAGAAACCCCCTTATATAACAAAGGGGGTTTTAAACCTCAACTATTTTTATATACGCAAAAGTACCTATTTTACATAAAGGAAGACCATGGAGTAGATAATGGATACTACGAGAGACAAACCGATGGCTAAAGCGGTAAAACCGAAAACATGGGAGACAACAAAAAACCAGCGCGGTGTCGGGGGCACTTTGATCTCGTCAAGCTTGCCGGCAGCAACCAGTTCAGCATATTCCCTAGGGCGTTCGTGCTTCAATTCATCCAATGGCATGGTGCCGGTAAAAATAACCGGATCCATGGGAAATTTCTCAGGGCGCAGATGGGTATTGAAGAAATGGATGGTAAAAATAAAGCCTGAGGCCAGCAGGGCCTCATCGCTGTGGATTATCGTGGCAATATTGATCCAGTAGCCTGGAATAAACAAGGTGAACGTTTCAGGAAACCAGAGAGCCAATCCTGTGGAGCCGATGACCGCAACACCCCAGAAGACCGCCATGTAGTCGAATTTTTCCCAGTACGTCCAGCGTCCGTACTGCGGCTGCGGCCCCATGCCGAAAAACCACTTGAAGGTCTGGATCAGTTCCTTGGCATCGTTCAGGTTGGGGATCATGCTGTCTTTCTGCAGGATAAACTGCAGAAGCGACTTGCCCGACTTCCTCCAGTTCTGATACATGAGGACAAAGTTCAAGACAAAGTAGGTAAAGGTGACGACGGCCATCAGCCTGTGCAGAGCACCCAGTATCTCAAAGCTGCCAAAAAAATCAGCAATGAATTCAGCCCATCTCTCAGAGGCGAATTTAAGCGCCATACCAGTGACAGCCAGGGTCAAAAAGCTGATAATCACAAGAAAGTGCAGAAATCTTGGAAAAATTGTAAAACGCTGTACATATTCGACTTGTGGCTTCTCCATAATGAATCTTCCTTCTCAAAAACTCTCGGCTCTGCCGACATTCAGTTTATATTTAAATTGCCTAAGGCTGTTTTGTTTTTTTTGCTACTCATCCTTTTTCAGTATGCTCTCGCGGCTGTGTTCACGGCGCTTCTTGAAACGCTCCCTGAATGAACGCGGAACCCAGAAAAGGGTATGGATGCCGAAAAAGGCAAACGTGCCGACCAGCAGTCCGGTCATGGCCCAGAAGGTATAATACAGGTAGGGGTACTTATCCCTGTCATGATGCGTGGCATGGGTAAGATAGCCGGTAAATTTCCTGTTGGAACCCGGATGGCACTTCCTGCAGGTTTCCACGACATGGCGCCGGTTCAGATTGGACTCGCTGTAATAGGCCGGCAGGATATCATGGGACCCGTGGCAGTCGGAACACTTGGCCGTCTTCTCACCGCCGGAAAGCATTGAGGCCTTGCCGTGATACGTTTCAAAATAGGTGTCAGTCTCATGTTCATGACAGGTGCCGCATTCATCAAGGATCAAACCGCGAAAGCCTGCAGTGTCGTGACGGCTGATATTATGCGATGTATGGCAGTCATTACAGACAGGAAGCTTTTTCTCCGTCTTTGATACCGTGGGGCTGTGGATTGAAGAGCTGAATTTTTCAGCGATACCCAAATGGCACTGGGCGCAGGCCTTTATGATATTATTCCGGTTTACACTCGAGTCAGGATTTGAGGCCGGCAGCATGCTGTGCGCCGTATGACAGTTGGTGCAGGTTGCCGAGACCATCAGCCCTGACTGCGCTAAACCGCGGCCGTGAATACTCATCTGGTAGTGCTTGATGATATCGTGCTGTGTTCCGGTGTAGCGCAGAGCGGCTTTTTCCCCTTCCCGGTGGCAGCGGGCGCAGAGCTCCGGAATATTGCGGGCGAAGATGGGGGACTCGGAATTGGACCTGGACATTATGCCGTGCGTACCATGGCATTCAGTGCAGACGGGGGCATTCTTGTCATTCTTCGCGACCAGCATGCCATGGGTGCTTTTGTTATAAAGATCTACAACCTGGGCATGGCAGATGGAGCAGTCCACCTGGCCTGAATCCTTGCAGACCGGATTCTTCTGGTGATCGACATTAACATGGCACTTGGCGCAGGCAATACGCTTGTCCTTATGGATCGAATGCTCGAACTCCTCGACATTGACATACAGGTCTCTCTCCTCACCGTTGGCCAGTATCATCTTCAGTGCAGGGTTGCCATGACATTTCAGGCAGAACTGGTCGTTCAGGCTGTCCTCATAAAGAACTCTCCTGGCCTGATGCGGTCCATGGCACTCGACACAGGCCGGGACTTTATGCGGCTCTTTTTCCCACAATTCACCCCGGACGATCTTGGTGTGGGCTTCTTCAATATTTGCATGGCATTTCATACAGGTCTTCACCACATTCAAACGGCTGATTGTGGAATTCGGGTCAGTGTGCGGCAGAACATTATGGGCCGTATGGCAGCTGGTGCATACCGCGGTCACAGTCAACCCCTTGCGGAACAAGCCTTCACCGTGGATAGACATGGAAAAATTCTTGAGGATATTCTTCTTGGGAATATCATGGGTCAGGGTCATTGGGCTGCCTTCCTGGTGGCAGCGCCCGCAGGTAAAGGGAATATTCAGAATATATGTTGGAGAATCTTTATCCTGCATGGAAAGAATATCGTGCTTGCCATGGCAGTCTATACATTTCGGGGCATATGGGTCATTCTTTTCTATAGCCTGCCCGTGGAGGCTGTTGTCATAAATTTCTGCGATATCGTCATGGCAGTTGGCACAATCCACCCGGGCCATGGGGTATGGATGCGGTGCATCATCCACGTCCGCCTCCTCATGACAGGAAACACAGCCGTTGTCAGCATGAACCGATGCCATGAACTTCTCCCCGTCAACGGTCAGCTGCACGGTCTTGCCATCAATTTCAACGGTAAGGTCCGGGTCGGTGTGGCAGTCTAGGCAATCCTCATCTGTCATGGCGGCGGCATTGTCCGACATAGCTGCCAGCAATAATACAAAAATAATAAGTAGGAACTTCAGCCAGCCTTGTTTTTCTGTAACTTTTAACATGATCCTTCTAACCTTGGTTTTTAATGATCTTTAGGTATAAGACTCTTTAATAAATCCATCGGAATGGGAAGCAGTGTCGTGTTTTTCCCGGAAACACCAATTTCTCTTATGGTCTGCAAATACCGAAGCTGCAGGGATGCCGGCTCCTTGGCGATGAGGCTTGCAGCTTCACATAATTTTACTGCGGCCTGCAATTCCCCGTCTGCATTTATAATTGCCGCCCTGCGTTCCCTTTCCGCTTCCGCCTGTCGGGCCATGGCCCGCTGCATGCTTTCAGGCAGGTCAATCTCCTTCAATTCCACCTTGCTTATCTGCACTCCCCATGGCTCTGTTTCATGATCCAGTATTTCCTGCATCTTCTTATTCAGAGCATCACGTTCCGAGAGAATATGATCCAGATCCTCCTGGCCGCATACGCTCCGCAGGGTAGTCTGGGCCAGTTGTGAAGTTGCAACCTTATAATTTTCCACTTCAATCGACGCCTTGATCGGATCAACAACCCGAAAATAGACGACAGCGCTTACGCGTACTGAAACGTTGTCCTTTGTAATGATATCCTGCCCAGGAACATCATGGGTAATGGTCCGCATGTCAACACGAATAATTCTCTCAAACATGGGGATGACGACAACTACTCCGGGGCCCTGGGGACCTCTTACTTTGCCCAGCCGGAAGACTACGCCGCGTTCATACTGTGGAACCATTTTTATCGAGGCGTAGGTGAACATCAGCACCAGCGGGACTATAAAAATGGCAACGTATAACATTAGAACTCCCTCAGCATATTTTTTATTATGCCTCTCTGCCTGAGTTTTGCCATAGAATCTCAATACGCCGAATATGTTGGTTTAATCCACCCTCTGCAACACATTAGAGGACAAATGCAACACTTGTGTGGCAACGGAATATACGGTTATTTTCTTAAATTGCAAGCAAAAAAGACAATTTTCTGAATGGGCATTCAACGTTTTTTCCCTGTATTTCATAACGGTAATCCCGTGAAAATGCACCAACATTTTTCTTCCCCGGCTAAAAACCTCATGAACTCATTCCATGAGGATTTTCCTGTAACATGTTGAATTGTCAGGACTTAATTATATTCAGCAAAACAGTGCAAAAATGATTAACAATAAAATGTACTATCCTCATACCTGGCAAACAAGTTTTTTGCTAAGTATCACTTACTATAATCACAAAATTTTCCAAGAGCCAGACTGCCGAATAATTCTTCAATTTGCTTGACATTTTGGGCTTTCCTGGTCTATTCATTGCATTGATTTTTATAAGAACAACTACCCTTTTGCGTAAATGATTGCCCCTGTTAACAAAACCGTTTTTTCGGAGTGAGTATATCTCAATTCTGAAGGAAACCCTTAAGTGGACCTGACTCTAATCTTCCATATTTTTGCCACCATCGGTTTTGGCCTGGCTTTGCTCCTTGCCTTCCGGATCCAGAAAAATCTTCTCGGACACCCATCAAGAATTTTCCTGACCCTTTTCCTTCTCATATATTTCCTTGTGGGCGTCTCCAATGTTCTCAAAGAAGGCGGGGTAACAAACTACTTCGACCGTTTTGAATATTTTGCCGAAATCCTCTTTCCCCCGGCCTTTCTTTTTTTCATATTCCCCATCTTTTCTCTGTACATATTTTCCATTTATATGAAGCAGGATTTTGAGAAACGCATGGAAATCGAGGAGTCCCTCATCGAAAGCGAGAAAAAATTCCGGAATATATCAGAAGAAATCGCCGACGGTGTTGCCGTAATAATTGACGGAAAGATCAAGTGGGTCAACAAGGCCTTTCCGGGAATTTTCGGCTATGAATATGATGAACTCCTGGATATGGATATAGGATCCCTCATTCAGTCGGTAAAGCCCTCCCCGTCTGAAAACTTTCCGGTGCAGAACAACCCGTCAAACAGCCTGACTGAAACCCGTTATGAAACCATCGGATTTTTAAAAGACGGCAGCAGGATCGCCATCGAAGCTTCTGAAAAATCGATCACTTTTGATGACAGGCCTGCACAGCAGATCATTGCCCGGGACATAACAGAAAGAAAGCTGGCGCAGGAGGAGATCACCCGAGCCAAAATGGAATGGGAGCAGACGTTCAACACCGTTCCGGACATGATCACAATACTTGACAGCAGGAATAAGATTATCCGGGTCAACAAAAGCATGGCAGAGCACCTCAACTGTTCCCCGGAAGAACTTATAGGCAAAAACTTTCACCTGCTCGTCCATGGCAATGAAAATCCTGAAGAACTGAACTCCCCCGATTCCATAGCTGCCTATTGTGAGGGACAATCTGTTGAAATCTACGAGGAGCGCCCCAACAATCATTACCTGGTGAGCATCTCACCGCTCAATGATGACAGGGGCAACTATATTGGTTCTGTCAGGGTTGCCCATGATATCACGGAACTGAAACAGGTACAGAATGAACTTGAAACAACCAGGGCTTTTCTCCAGTCAATCATTGACGGTGTTGCCGAATCCATCATGGTCATCTCGCGAGACTACCGCATACTCCTGACAAACAAGGCTGCCAGCGAACTGCATGAACATGACCTGCCCACGGCGGATACCCATTTCTGTTACCAGGTCTCGCATCATTCAAGTACACCCTGTCATGGGGATGAGCATCCCTGCCCCCTGCAAAAGGTCCTTGAAACAAAACAACCCGTGACCCTTGTCCATAACCACATGCGGGCTGACGGCACGGAATATTCCATTGAAATCGGCGCCTCCCCTATTATCGGCAGTGACGGCGAGGTTTCCGGTATTATCGAAGTAGGTCGCGATATTACGGAAAAGCTGCTACTTGAAAAAGAGGAACGGGAATTCAGGGCCCGGCTTTTTCAGCAGCAGAAAGACCAGTCCATCGCCCTAATCGCTAAAGGGATTGCCCACGATTTCAATAATCTTCTGGGCACAGTTATCGGCAATGTTGACCTCTTGCAAATGGGAACTGCCCCGAAAGAGGATGAGTGCGGCATCGTAGAAGCCATAGGGAGCGCTGCGCACCGCATGAGCGACCTTACCACCCAGCTTCTGGCATACGCCAAGGGCGGCACGTACAAGCTAGAACGTTTTGTTCTTAATTCCCTTATCCTGCAAACGCTGAAGTTTTCGCATACAGGTGAGGCAACAAAAATAAAAATTTCCCATAACCTGGCAAAAGATCTCTGGCCTATTCTGGGTGACCCGAACCAGATGAAACAAATGCTGGTGAATATTTTCACTAATGCATTTGAAGCCATGGAAGAGACGGGCGGCACCTTGAATGTGGAGACCAGGAATGTCATCAAGAAAAGAGACTGGGACTGTTCCTTCCATAATGTGCATCCTAAAGGCAGCTATATAGCAATAGACATAACCAATACCGGTCCAGAAATCCCTAAAGAGATTGCCAGCCAGATCTTTGAACCTTTTTACACAACAAAATCCCTGGGGCGCGGTCTGGGTCTTGCAGCTGTTGCAGGTATAGTGCAAAACCATGGTGGCTGTGTCTCATTTGACAGCACCACTGAGAAAACAACCTTTCATATACTGCTGCCAAGAGCAAAGGAAAATACGGAAAACTCCGAAAATGAAATTCTGAATCACCCTGCAATGACTTCAGGGCAAAACCTAATACACTAAAAATCTTTCCTATCCTGCTTTACTGTAAGTCCCCCTATCCACTGACAACCGCATCCTGTTAAGGCCCTGTTGAATCCGACCTTGTGACTGACTATACGGTGACTCAGATTTATACCGGGCGAGACCTTCTTAAAGTGCGGGAATAGAATCTGACCAGCGGCAAACATCTTTTGGTTATTTAACCAAACCCATCTGGACTTATCCCCACAAGATCAATAGATATACATACGTTCTGGTTTGATCTTAAATTCTTTATACAGCCGCAACTATTTGGAATAACAGAAGAAAAAATCATATTAATTTTTTAAGAATAATATAGGTGCAATTTTTGCAATATACAAAGTGAGCTGTTGAGTTGTTTTGCAAAATTATTTACCGCAAAGCAGGAAGAAACGGGCGAGATGTTATTCTTCAGAAGATGAGTGGAAAATACTCGGCATAGAAACTTTTAGGGGGTACCCCATGAAAGGAAGAAGAGATTTCACAGAACGGAGGCAGCATGAACGCGCATTTGCCCAAAACCTCATAGTTGCCATTCTCAACACCGAAGAACCGGTTACAATCGGATTAATCAATGATATTTCACTGGGCGGAGTCAAGTATACCTATGAACTCACAATGGCACCCGGTAACACCCCCATCCATTCAATCGATCTTATCGCAGAGAGTAAGCACCTGATTGATATTCCTTGTGAGTATGCATGGAATGTCGACTTGGAGGGAAAATCCTATTCAAATTCAAGGTATTTAAGGCAGTGCGGGATACAATTTGGCAGGCTCAATCCTGACCAGATTTTTATATTGAGAAGTTTAATTAACCGTTGCACGTCCCATGGGCTCGAAGGCATAACTCCCAATATATATATAGCCTGCAGCAGATAGCTGACAGCTGTCCTCAAAATTCAGTTCACTACTATTCGTTGGGCATTGTAGAGAAAAAGCAAGGCAGGGCCGCAATGCCCCTGCCTTTTTTATTGCCGGAAACTTTTTGTACAGGTTTTAATTTCACTCTGATCTGCCGGGTTTCATCCCCGCCATCTCCTGCAGGCGCCGGTCAGAATGTCGCCTCCTCAGCAGGTTCAGCTTCATGATGCTCTTCGTATCCAGTGAACATGGCCTTGAAATGGGCCAGAGGCGTGTGTCCGAGGGTTGCCAGGTATGCATGCACAAATATGAAGGCTATGAAAAAGAAAAAGAGCAGGACATGAATGGTTGAAACGATTTTTATGCCGCCTATAAGATCTATATAATTCTCGAACCTCTTGACTCGCCAGAGAAAAAGCCCCGTTATCATCTGCGCCGGCAAAAAGACAAACATAATACCAACATAGGCATTCTTCTGCAGGGCATTGAATTTATTGTCCGGTGTCATGTGGTGCGGATTGGGCTCTCCCTTGAAAATGCCTGAGCCGTAATATTTAATCTGTTTTACGGCATTGGGGACAAAGGTATGAGGATCCGGGAAATAGAGCTTTATCTTCATGGTCCCGAAATAAAAGGAAACCCACAGGCCATAGGCGGCAATAACCACGAAACCGACATAATTATGCAGTTGTATTGCCTCCTCAAGGGAAAACCAGTTCACCATCTCAGCAAATCGAATCTGAATACCGGTTATGATCAGGATGATAAATCCGACCGCATTTATCCAGTGCCAGACCCTGACAGGAGCAGGATGAACATACATCAATTTATCATCTCCCATGGTCATTCTCCTTATATCGAAAATTCATCTTTCTTTTCTTTTCTTTTGCGTCGCAGAGGGGCGGTTGCAATCCTTACCACGAGGTGTCCCGCCACTACACTTAAACCGCCCACAATGAGAACCAGCCCGATCTTGTCAAGATACCTCACCCTGGTACCGCCGATGGCATAGAAATGATTCACATAATAGCTTTCAAGCACCCTGCGCTCAACCTTCTGGCGTTGTCCCGTGCCATCCTCTTTGTTGAGACTGATATAAACCTCCTCAAAAAATGGCGACTGGGGATTATGGCATTGTTCACACTCCCGGTTTGCCCCTCCCCTGTTGACATGATGTACTGTCGGCACCAGTTCCATCACCAACTCACCATGGAAGGTGCCGCGGATGTCCTTCTGGCGCAGCAGCAGGACCATGTCCTCCAATTCCTCCAGGCTGATGATATCGTCCTTGTCCTTATCCAACTTGTCCATAAAGGTATTATAATCTGTCTCCAGTGCTGCAAGCAGATCTTTTGCTCCTAAAAATTTCTTGGAAATCAGGTCGTAAAATCTCAGTGAAATGTAGCGCGGGGACTCAGGGGCATGGCAGACGGCACATTCCACAAAGGCAAAGTGTGTATCTTTCTGCGGCAGCCACTCATGGAAATTATCCGGGTTGTGACATTTAAGGCAGAATTTATTCTCCCGCTCGAACACGGAATCGGATTCCAGGTGGGTGACGAAATGATAGCCGTGGCAGGCATAGCATGGAATGGTTATGCCTTTGCCGCCTGCTTTTTTGTGCACACTGTTAAGGTATGCGTTAGCCTCTTCCTCATGGCAACCGCCGCAGTCAACCATCCCCAGAGAACTCGGGTGCGGCACATCGTTGTCCCAATTAAGTTCCTCTATGTCCGAATGACAGTCGATACAGGTGATGCCGTTAATATTATGCACGGAGTACTTGAAATTATTGTAATCAATATACAGGTCCTCTTTCATTCCTTCAGACTCACTCCGCTCAAGAGAATCGTCGCTGTGGCACTCCATGCACTCATCATTCTCAATGGCATATGCATGGGTTAAGATCAGGCAGGAGCTTAAAAGAGCGGTAAAAACACCAACCAGAAAGCAAGTCTTTGTTTTCATGGTGTTGCAGACCTCCTGTTAATTGTGCTGTTATGCTTTGTAATCCGATGCGTTTGTCTCATAAGTTTATAAAACCGTAATAAAAAATTGTATAGTCTGTCGGATTGTTAACATCCGAACCGCTGAGTATAGAAATTTAAAAGGCAAGACCATGTTTGCATAAAGGAAACAGGGTGACGGCAGTGACATGAATTCGCAAAAAAACTATTCATAGCAGCAGAATAGGTTGGCAAAGGGCTATTAATCACCATTAATACTTTGTTATCACTACAAAATGAATGGTTATCATTAAAAGGAATTGGTGTTTTTTGCAAGTGTTTTTATTGCGTTACCACATTGTGGTACTTCGGAATGATGTAATTTGACACGCAACTTCCAGACACAAAAAATATGCTGTTATGGAAAAAATTTACCCAGTTGGGATTTAAGCATTATAAATGATTTTGTTTCATACTTTCAATATATCTGTTAAGTATTGAATTCCCTTATGCCGCTGGAGAAGCCGGGCTGAAGGGGACCGCGACCCGTCCGGGAAAATGAACTGCGGATCAACTACTAATCACTTTGTCATCATCAGGGAATTGAGAGAAACAGGCAGAGAGCCCATGAAAGAAAAACCCGAAATTCCACTGCATACCAAGTGGGGCATACGAGTTACAGCAGTCATTATCCTGCTTATCTCGATAATGATAATTAAAAACTGCATGGGCTCCTTCAGGTATGGGGTTTCCACGAAACAGGAACTGCAGAAGCAGTATTATGAGCTTGGGTATTCCCACGGCGTCGAGAAAGCTCAAGGGGTGGAGCAGGCTCAAGAGCCTGAAACCGAAAACCTTCTCCTGCGTAAACTCTACCGCAAGGGTTATAGAGACGGCTGGGACAGCGCCCAGTCAGGTAAGGAGGCCAAAGATCCGGATGGACAACCTAAAGCAGGCCAATAACATATAAGCACAGGTAGTAGAGACAAGCCTCAGGAACAGCCTTCGGTTAATAGAGACTGAAAAGCTTTCCCACAAATCTCTCTCCCAGCAGGAAACCAAAAACCATCAGGCCAAATGCCCCGAGAACTACAATGAGTTCGGCGCCACTCGGGAAATAATGCAGATATTGCGGCAGGTCAGTCCAACCGGAAAACTTTGACACAATCTGGCCGCTGTAAACCAGGTCAAACCTCTGGACATAGGCCCCCACCATGGCCATGCAGGAGGCCAATGTCATGGCCCAGATGGATTTTGTTTTAGTGGTCAACAGCAGTGCCAACGGTGCAATAAGGCCTGTTGCAATTTCAAACCCCCAGAAATTTACCGCCAGGGGGCCATTTATCAGGGCCCTGGCCGCTGCTATACCAGGGTCAGGCGTGTCACTGAAAAACATGGTATAGAACCTGGCTATGGTTACGACCAGTACTATTCCAAGCATGAGGGCCATGAGGGTTGCGGCGGTCTCAAGCGCTTTGTGCACCTCTCTTGCTATTTTCTGCTGCCGTAACTTATAGGCAAGGACCGTGAAAATAATTACAGCGGCCGTACCTGAC
>Ga0209536_100007039_pt1 | contig 17092 bp, 20 predicted proteins | sample DeeMarSeWOR28_12_FD_187461 | JGI IMG/M metagenome (GOLD analysis project Ga0209536, IMG submission 187461) | Marine sediment microbial communities from White Oak River estuary, North Carolina - WOR-2-8_12 (SPAdes) (version 2) | ecosystem: Environmental > Aquatic > Marine > Intertidal zone >... | reverse complement strand
GGGGAAACAGAGGACGAACTCTTTGTGATGCTCAAGACATTCATGAGAGTATTTCTTATGGCCTACGGAGATGGCGATCATCAGCGGGTCCCAGGAGGTAAAGGTCCACCACGACAGGCCCATAATGTTCGGTCTATCCCGTTTGTCCACGGTCACGGCCAGGACATAGGGGAAGGGTGAAGCAAGTTCAAATGCTTTATGTCTGTCCAGTTCTTTCATTGAATACCTCCGTCTCTATTTTATCTGTCATGCATTGCAAGGAATGCCTGTACTTCATCCAGTCCGGGAATACCTGCTCTGCCACCGGGTTTTCTGCACTTCAGTGCGGCAAAGGCCGATGCAAAACGGACGACCTCCTTCAACCCCCACCCCTGCAGCAGTCCATAAATGTAACCGCCGTGAAAAACATCTCCAGCTCCGGTAGTATCCACAGCCTTTACGTTAAAGGCAGGTGTCCTGAAGAGCCTATCGTCTGAAATAGTGACGCTTCCCTTTTCGCCCAATGTTATGGTTGTAGCCTTTGTGCAAAAGGCTTTCATTGTGACCAATGCCCTTTCCGGGTCAAAACCATTGGGATTTGCCGCGAACTCTCTCGCAAATTCCTCGGAACAGACTACGTAGTCACACTGACGGGCCAGTTCAATCGTTCCTTCCCGTACCCTCCCTGCATCGATCATGACAGGAATGTTTTTCGCCCCTGCCTTTTTCACTGCCCAGGCTGTTACTTCAGCCATGAGCCCATCAACGAGGAGAAAGTCCGCGTTGTCCAGAAAGCTATCAGGCATTTCATCAGGTTTCAGGGGAGGAGCTGAAGGTCGTTTCCAGAAGATAGTTCTTTTACCTGTTAATTGCTCTACGGCAATGAATGCTGTCTGGGAGAATGAATCAGGCCGTGTTATCAGGCCGCTCGCATCGACCCCCTCCGTTTCAAGGGACCGTCTTATTTTATCTCCCGCCTCATCATCACCTGTAATGCCGTAAAAGCTGCATCGAACCCCCAGACGTGCAAGACTGACCATCGCTGTTGCAACCGGTCCGCCGCCGCTGATCTGCCAGTCAATTACTTCTTTTTTTGTATCCGGATTGGGAAAGGAGTCGACAATAAATGTATGGTCCAGGGCGCACTGGCCTAATCCGACAACGTTCATCTTTCTAATCTTAAGTAAGGTTTCTGCAGAATGCAAGCAGTTTGACATTTCCTGAAACGCGTTCAGTGTCATTTCGAACCTGCCTTACGCCTGCCTGCCGGTAGGCAGGGCAGGCAGGCGAAGAGAGAAATCTTTTGGTTGCTCCACGATACACTTCAAGATTTCCCGGCTAACGCCTTGAAATGACAATTGTCGGACAGCTTCCCATAGGGTGGGGTGAAGTTATTTCTTTTGACATTAGTGATATTTTTTTTTATCCTTACTTTCATGAATAAGCCCTGGGCAGGAAGGTTTAAAGAGAAGACTGAAAAAATAGTGGAAGACTTCACTTCATCCATTGCCTTTGATGTTCGTCTCTGGAAGTATGACATAGAGGGCAGTATTGCCCATGCAAAGATGCTTGGCAGGCAGAAGATAATATCAAAGAAGGACATGAACCTCATTATCAGGGGTCTTGGCGACATATATGAAGAAATTGAAGCAGGAAGGTTTCGTTTTAAAGATGGTCTGGAAGACATTCATATGAATATTGAGCATGCCCTTATAAAGAAAGTGGGTCCAGCCGGAGGGAAACTTCACACAGCGAGGAGCAGGAATGATCAGGTTGCTCTTGATGTGAGGCTTTATCTGCGGGATGAAATACATGAGATACTAAAGCTGATTATAAACTTTCGCAGGGTTCTGGTATCAATTGCAAAGAAACACATCAACACAGTGATGCCGGGCTATACCCATCTGCAAAGGGCACAGCCTGTGCTTCTTTCCCACCACTTTCTTGCTTATCATGAAATGCTTGGCAGGGACATGGAGCGGGTCAGGGACTGTCTGAAGCGTGTCAATGTCCTGCCTCTTGGAGCTGCTGCACTTGCCGGCACCACCCTTCCCATTAACAGGAACTATGTGGCAAAGTTGCTGAAGTTTCCTGAGGTTTCAGAAAACAGTATGGACTCTGTTTCGGACAGGGACTTCATTGCTGAATTCATTGCCGCATCAAGTATTACTATGGGCCATCTGTCGAGGTTATCTGAAGAATTAATCCTCTGGAGCAGTGAAGAGTTCGGCTTTATTGAACTGCCCGAAGCCTTTGCAACCGGTTCCAGTATAATGCCGCAGAAAAAAAACCCGGATATCCCTGAGCTGGTACGGGGCAAAACAGGGAGGGTGGTTGGAAACCTGATGGCTATCTTTACCGTAATGAAGGGACTGCCTCTGGCCTACAACCGGGACATGCAGGAGGACAAGGAACCGCTCTTTGACACTGTGGATACGGTAAAGGCTTGTATATCGGTACTGTCTGCCATGCTGCCACGGATACGGTTCAGGAAAAAAGTGATGGCAGAGGCCGTTGAATCAGGATTCATGACTGCTACAGACGTTGCTGAGTATCTTGTTAAAAAGGGCATGCCTTTCCGGGAGGCCCACGGGGTGACCGGGGCTATTGTCCGGTACTGCATTGAGAATAAAAAGGACATTACGGATATGACTGTAGCGGAGTTTCAGGATTATTCAGACTACTTCAAAAAAGATATTGTAAACCACATTACGGTTCAGGCTTCGCTTGAGGGGAAAAAATCTCAGGGCAGTACCTCCGGAAAAATGGTGTCTTCCCGAATCCGCAACATAAGCAACAGAAAGGGATAAAAGGGGCATCCTCAATGGGAAACATGAAATGGCGCCCCCTTCATTCAGGTACGTTCCGCCGTACTTTTTATTTCATACTTCTTGCTTCATCCTTTCTGCTTTTCATATCTTTTACTGCCTGCGGCAGAAGGGGTGATCCTGTTGCTGTTGTGCCCTATGAAAATAATACTGTTGAAGCAGAGAGAGCAGCACCGGAAAGTTCAAGCGAAGGGGTAAGCAGCGTGCCGGAAGAGAAGACTCCGTCTGTCCCTGATGCACCGGGAGGGTTAAAGGCTGTTTACACCGGTACGGCTGTTGTCCTGACATGGGATGAGGTGTCCGGAAAGGGCACCATGGTTTACACTGTATATCGATCCGAAGAGAGAGACTTTACAGCGCTTGGTACGACGCAGACACCGGCATTTTCTGACCGTACCGTTACGAAGGGAAAGACATATTATTACAGGGTATCAGCTATGATTGACACAGAAGGTGAGATGTCCGAGGGACTGAAGATTTCCACTGGTATGGGTGAACAATGAAAGAAAAAATAATCAGTGAATTCAAGGAAAGCATACTTGTAAAACAGAAGTTTGTAGAAGAAAATATCGATACGATTGTTGAAGTCTCTCATATGATCGCTGAGGCCCTCATGAAGGGCTCCAAGCTTCTCCTCTTTGGCAATGGCGGCAGTTCTACAGATGCGTCGCATATTGCAGCAGAATTTGTGAACAGGTTTAAAATAGACCGACCCGCTTTTCCTGCTTTAGCTCTTGGTACAGACACTGCTGTCCTGACTTCCATTGCAAACGATTATGACTATTCAGAAATCTTTGCCCGTCAGATGAAGGCATTTGCCCAGGAAGGGGACGTGGCCATTGCCATCAGTACAAGCGGCACTTCTCCGAACATCATCAAGGCTGTAGAAGTTGCCAGACGAAGACGTGTGAAAGTGGTAGCCTTTACAGGCGAAAAAGGTGACAGGCTGGCTGCAATGTCTGATTATGTTTTTGCCGTGCCTTCCACAAATACTCCCCGCATCCAGGAGACCCATATTATCCTTGGACATGTGCTGTGCCAGATGATTGAAGATATTCTGCTCGATTCTCACCGGAAGTAACACTATTAAATATCAAAGATTAAAAATCAAAAGTCAAAATTAAGGAAAACATTTTTTAATAACAGTTTCTTCCGAAAATTTCATTATTGATATTTACATTTTTACTTTCTCCCATGGAATATCACCTCTCTGAAATGCTAATATTGGCGTATGGTAAAATGGATTTTTCTTCTTGTTCTGATTTTCGCGCCCATAACAGCAGGGGCAGAAGTAAATCACCTGAAATTAAGATCAAATCAGCATACCGGTGTTCTCAGGATTGTTATTGAAGGACCGCAGACGCTTATTGACAGTGCCGTTGTCAGCCAGAGGATTCAGAGTGTGCTGGTAACCTTTCCTGGGGCAAATTTCACCATTTTCCCTGAAAATGTTATTGTGGGCTACAAAAAGCAGGGCAGGGAGACCATTGCTCTCTATCCCGGAGAGTTCAGAGGTTTGAAGGTCTTCAGTCTCAAGAATCCGGGCAGGCTTGTCATTGACATTCATCAGGACAAAGAAAGCGGCTTTGCACCGTTCTTTACAGATCCCGCAGAAGGGAAAAGAGAAGAGAAACGAAAAGCCGGAATCATTGTTATTGACCCGGGCCACGGTGGCTATGAATCGGGGATCGTGAAGAACGGTTATCATGAAAAAAATGTTGTCCTTGATATTGCAAAGAAGCTGCAGGCACGAGCCGGTCAGGGTTCCTCTGAAGTGCATTTGACACGGACAATAGACCTTTTCATGACTCAGGGCGAAAGGGTAGAGTCAGTCAATAAAAGAGATGCCGACATTTTCATAAGCCTCCACATAGGGAGACACCGGGAGATTGTGATCTATGCACCTGTTGTAACCGAGAGAGCAAGGGATGAGATTCGACCCTACCTGGAAAACAGCGGACAGGAAGGGCACCTTCGTGATACAGCGCTCCTGCTTAACTCAATGAAAGAAGCCTTTGTCACTGAGTTTGGCAGTGATATGGTTCTGATCAGGCCCTTGCCTTACAGCATTCTTTCCAATGTGCAGGCTGCTGCAGTCATGATTGAACTCTCCTCTTTTGACGACGCAGCCTATATTGAAGACTTCAGGGCAGAGGTTGCCAATGTCCTGTATAAAGGCACCTATATCTATGAAGAAAACAAAAGGAAATAATAGAATAGGAACGGTGCAGTCCCGAACGGCTTTTCTTGCCCTGTTGATAGTGACTTTTGCAGTCAGTTCCGGCATCAGTTATTATGCGTTGAAAGATAAATTTGCCTTTGAGTCCTCTTTTATTGCCGATATTGAATCCTCAATCATGAAGGAATCTCAAAGACAGGAAGATCAGGATTCGGCGAGGCTCTACGAAGCGGAACCAAGCAGCTCCAAGCGTATCAGGGGAGTGGTTCTGAGAAGGGATGAGATGCTTGTTGCTGCAGAGGGTATCATCAGAGAGTACCTTGCTAATCTCAATGTAAGGCTTCTGGATCTTTACCTGGATAAGAGAGGTGTTATCTATATCGATTTCGGAGGGGAGATAAGAAAGAGTTTTGAAGGTGATGCCTCGGAAGAATTAGGGATAATAGGCGGCCTCTATCGAAGACTTGAGTCAGTGATTCCTGACCTTACAGCACTGAAGATCTTAATAGACGGACGTGAGACAGAGACAATCGGGGGCCATATTGATATATCAAAACCCATAGGAGAAGCGATTGCAAACAGTATTAACTAATCTTCCTATTGGTATTTTTGATTCAGGAGTGGGTGGGCTTACTGTTATGAAAGAGGTCATTTCCCGTCTGCCCGATGAAAATATACTCTACCTCGGTGATACTGCCCGTGTTCCCTATGGCACACGATCTCCTGAAACAGTAAACAGGTACGCACTTGAAAGTGCCCGGTTTCTGATCTCAAAGGGGATAAAGATGCTTGTAGTAGCCTGTAATACTGCTTCCTCTGTTAGCCTCACCTTACTAAAAGAGAGTCTGCCCGTTCCTGTTATTGGAGTTGTTGAGCCAGGGGCAAAGGCTGCCGTAACAATGAGCATTTCAGGAAAGATAGCGGTTATCGGAACTGAGGCAACCATAGGGAGCGGTTCATATACAAGAGCTATAGAATCGATAAACAGCCAGGCCTCAGTTACGGGAATTGCCTGCCCTCTTTTTGTTCCTCTCATTGAAGAGGGATGGACCAGTGGGGATGTTGTTACGCTCACTGCTGAGACATATTTACGTCCCTTGAAAAGCAACGGAGCAGACACCCTGGTCCTCGGCTGTACTCATTATCCGATGATCCGGGAGGTTATTGAAGGTGTTGCAGGCATTCCATTAATTGATTCTGCTGTAGAAACTGCGGGGGAGGTCAAGACCCTTCTCGAAGGGAGGTCAATGGCGCGTCAGGATGCAGGAGTCTCTTCACGAGAGTTTTTCGTAACTGATTCAATTGAGAAATTCATCAATGTGGGAGAGAAATTTCTTGGCCATAAAATTCTAACCATATCAAAAATCGAACTCGGAGGATAATGAAATGCGACCTGACGGAAGAAGTGTTGACGAACTGAGAAAGATAAAAATAACGAATGATTTTATCAGCCACGCGGAAGGCTCTGTACTGATTGAAATGGGGAAGACACGGGTAATATGTACCGCATCAATAGAAGAGAGAGTTCCGCCTTTTCTGAAAGATCAGAATAAAGGGTGGGTGACCGGGGAATATTCCATGCTTCCACGGGCAACTGACACAAGAAATGTCAGAGAGTCATCACGTGGGAAAGTGGGAGGCAGGACTCATGAGATTCAGAGGCTTATCGGAAGGGCCATGCGTTCTGTTGTCGACCTTGAGGCGCTGGGGGAGCGCTCTATATGGCTTGACTGTGATGTTATTCAGGCAGACGGAGGAACACGGACGGCATCTATTACCGGGGCATTCATCGCGTTGAAAGAGGCAGTAAATCATGCCCTGAAGAATAAATTAATTCAGACACAACCTGTGCGCGACTATGTTGCAGCTGTCAGCGTTGGGATCGTGGACGGTGAGCCGAGGCTTGACCTGGCCTATGCAGAGGATTCTGTGGCGGAAGTGGATATGAACATTGTGATGACCGGTTCCGGAAAATTTATTGAAGTTCAGGGTACGGCAGAAACTGACCCTTTCAGTCAGGCGAAATTAATGGAAATGCTGAGCCTTGCCAAAACAGGTATCAAGGATATCATGAAGGTTCAGAAGAGGGCATTAGGAGAAAAATAGGCCTGTAATCAAAGGCTTGCAATGAGTTGTCTGTGGTTGTTTCCTGCGTCTGTCTAATAGGAAATTGACAGGCAGTCTGCATCACACGAAACCATAATTGAACGACGACTCAATTGAATAACGATTCTGACTGTGTTTGATATAAAACCATACCCATGGTAATAATTATTGCATATTCCGGACGTCGTTACTGAATGTGTCGCAATTCTGTTTTCCCGGCACGCAGACTGCCTGTAGTAAATGTTTTATATACTCGTGAGCATACATAATATTTCATCTTGAATCCTTTTGACTAATTTAGTATCCTTTTAGCTCGTGGCATATCATGGAGCATAACCAAACAGATCCGGCAAAGTGGACTATAAAAGTATCAGGAAATGGCCTGAAGATGAACGGCCAAGAGAGAGACTTCTTAAATACGGCGCTGATAAACTGAGCACTGCTCAGCTTCTTGCGATTACATTGAGAACGGGCGGCAGAGACAGAACTGCTGTTGAGCTTGCTACAGAAATTCTGATCAAGTTCAAGGATCTGAAAAAAGTAGAAGATGCATCTGCTGCCGAATTGTCATTGATAAAAGGTATGGGCGGGGCCAAGACAGCGCAATTAAAAGCGGCCCTTGAACTTGGAAGGAGGCTGCTCCAGCAAAAATCTGCAGATTCTCCCGGCGTTTCTTCCTTTAAAAACAGTCGGGATGTATATGATCATTACAGACCACAATTTTACGGGCTGAAGAAAGAGCGGTTCTTATGCGTCCTGCTGGATGTGAAGAACAGGGTCTTCAAGGAAACAATAATCTCGGAGGGTACGTTGACATCATCCCCGGTTCATCCGCGGGAAGTCTTCAGGGTTGCGATAAAGGAGGCGGCTGCTTCTGTGCTTTTTGTGCATAATCATCCAAGCGGTGACCCCAATCCGAGCAGAGATGATGTTGAAATTACCAGGAGACTTGTTGAAACAGGGAAGGTAGTAGGTATTCATGTGCTGGACCATGTTGTCGTAGCGGACGGGCATTACATAAGTCTCATGGAACAGGGTTGTCTGTCATTCAGAAAGTCTGAATAGAATAGGTAGCAGAAGGAGGAAATATGGCAAAAGTGCAAAGAGCGCTGATAAGCGTCTCAGATAAGGCCGGCATAGTAGATTTTGCGCAGGAACTGAGCAGTCTAGGCATTGAGATACTCTCTACGGGCGGGACTGCCAAGACTCTCAGAAACGAGAAACTGAAGATCGTGGATGTTTCAAAATACACGGAATCTCCCGAACTGCTCGGAGGTCGTCTGAAAACACTGCATCCGAAAATACACGGCGGTCTCCTCTGGAGAAGGGATAACTCGGCAGACCAGCGGGAGATTAAAGAGAATAATATCAAATCCATCGACCTGGTGGTAGTCAACCTCTATCCCTTTGAACAGACGGTATCAAAGGCGAATGTGACCTTTGACGAAGCCATTGAGAATATTGATATCGGCGGCCCCACGATGCTGAGGGCGGCGTCAAAAAACTTTAAGGACGTTACGGTGATTGTGGATCCTGCTGATTATGCAAAGGTACTCAATGAGTTAAAGACTCAAAATGGCGAAGTCAGTTATGACACAAAATTTTATCTTGCCAGAAAGGTCTTTGCCCATACGGCAAAGTATGACTCACTGATTTCCACCTACCTGAGAAGGTATGGCGGTGCGGAAAGGGTCTTTCCTGACACTCTGACACCGAGCTTTCAGAAAATAAACGAACTGAGGTATGGAGAAAATCCGCACATGAAGGCTGCTGTGTACAGGGAGTCACTGTACAACGGGCTTTCCCTGGTGGATGCGGAAATATTGCAGGGAAAGGAAATGTCATACAATAATTACCTTGATTCGAGTGCTGCTGTTGACCTCTGTAAAGAGTTTAGCGGTGATCCAGCAGCAGTCATTATCAAGCACAATAACCCCTGCGGTGTTGCAACTGCTGATACGATTGAGGCCGCATACAAAATGGCTTTTGAAACAGACCCGATCTCAGCCTTTGGTGGTGTTATTGCCCTGAACAGGGATGTGAATGAAAAAACTGCGAAGGAAATACTCAATCTCTTTGTTGAGATTATCATTGCTCCCGGCTATGACCCTGAGGCGCTGAAGCTATTAAGTCAGAAGCCGAACATACGATTGCTGGTAATGGATATAAGCAAAGATGCAACTGGCTTTGACATACGCAAGATACAGGGCGGACTGCTGGCCCAGGAAAAAGATACGGGAATGATTAAAGACATAAAGGCATTGAAAGTTGTTACAAAGAGAAAACCGACTGCTGCTGAATATGAGGCAATGGATTTTGCATGGAAGATCTGCAAGCACATGAAATCAAATGCCATCGTTTATACGGCTCAGGACAGGACACTCGGGATAGGTGCAGGCCAGACCAGCAGGGTTGACTCTGCAAAACTCGCTGCCATGAAGGCAGCAAATTTTAATATATCTCTGAAGGGTTCTGCTGTTGCATCAGATGCGTTTTTCCCTGCACGTGATGGTATTGAGACGATAGCAAATGCCGGAGCCACTGCGGTAATGCAGCCAGGGGGTTCAATCAAGGACGATGATGTTATTGCTGCTGCAGATGAGTATAACATGGCAATGGTATTCACAGGAATGAGGCACTTTAAACATTAATAAAATTAAAATTTAAAAATCAAAATGCAAAATGACAAATTAAAATAAAAAATACTTAAAGTGCAATAGTGTCATTAATGTTTGATCTTTCATTTGTCATTTTTATATGTAATCTTTGATTTTTTTGATTTATATGTACAGAAATCTTAATGAGATAGTTATGGTTACAAGCGGGAGGTGTCAATGAAGGTACTTGTTGTCGGCGGTGGAGGAAGGGAACATTCCCTTGTCTGGAAGTTACAGCAGAGTCCAAAAGTAACAAAAATATATTGCGCACCGGGCAATGCAGGAATATCTGAGTTAGCAGAATGTATTGATATTCAGGCTGATAATATTGAAGCATTGCTTGATTTTGTGAAATATGAGTGGATTGACCTCACCGTTGTAGGTCCTGAAGTACCCCTTGCAGCCGGTATTGTTGATGCCTTTATAAAAGAGGAACGCAGGATCTTTGGTCCTGATAGCACCGGGGCGCAACTTGAAGGCAGCAAACAGTTTGCAAAAGATTTTATGCAGAAATACGGCATTCCCACTGCGGAGTACAGGGCCTTTTCATCCTATCAGCCTGCAGAGGAATACATACGGCTCAAAGGGGCCCCTATCGTTCTAAAGGCCGACGGTCTTGCGGCAGGAAAGGGGGTCATTATTGCACAGACCGTGGATGAAGCTGTAAAGGCCCTGAAGCTGATAATGAAGGACAAGGCTTTTGGTGATGCCGGCAGCAGGGTTGTCATAGAACAGTGCCTCAAGGGAGAAGAGGCGTCATTCATGATTGTGACTGACGGAAAGACTGTTGTTCCCCTTGCCACTTCGCAGGACCACAAGCGGATCTTTGATGGTGACAAAGGGCCGAATACAGGGGGGATGGGCGCCTATAGTCCTGCACCAGTTGTCAATGAATCATTACGGGCTGAAATCATGGACAGCATTATTGCTCCTGTTATGAAAGGGCTTACAAAAGAGAGGATTAATTTCAGGGGTGTCATTTATGTTGGTGTTATGGTATGCGAGGGAAAACCCTATGTCCTTGAATTTAATGTCCGCTTCGGTGATCCTGAGGCCCAGCCCATACTGATGAGGCTTGAGAGTGACCTCTTTGAGCTGTTGAAGGCAACAGCAGAGGGCAGGCTGGCAGATGTGAAGGTCACCTGGAAGGAAGATGCGGCTGTCTGTGTAGTGCTGTCATCCAGAGGGTATCCGGGAAGCTACGATAAGGGAGATGTTATTACCGGACTTGATGAGTTTAAAGGCAGGGATGATGTAGTGATTTTTCATGCCGGCACGAAACTGAAAGGTCGTAATATTGTAACGTCAGGAGGCAGGGTGCTCGGTGTTACGGCCCTGGGCAATGACATTGTAACCGCCAAAAGAAATGCTTATAAGGCAATTGACAAAATCAGTTATAATGGGATGCATTACAGAAAGGATATTGCCGACAAAGCAATTTAATAAATGAAATTACTAATATCAATTTCCGGATAATGAGTGACAATAGACTATAGACTGTAGTTTTTGTAATTTGCAGGTATTTGTAAATTAGTTGTTACTTGGAATTTGTATCTTGATCCTTTGTTATCAGAAAGGTTGGAGAAGCTGATTCATCACTATTTAGGAGAGGAAATATGAAGCCAAATGTATTGATTGTAATGGGCAGTGATTCAGACCTTCCAGTTATGGAACAGGCCGAGGAAGTGCTCAAAAAATTTGATATACCCTATGAGATTACCGTTGCATCTGCTCACAGGACACCTGAAAGAACGGTGAAACTGGTGAGGTCCGCTGAGAAGCAGGGAGTGGAGGTAATTATTGCAGGTGCAGGAAGTGCTGCCCACCTGGCAGGAGTGATTGCAGCACATACCGTGCTTCCGGTGATTGGAGTACCTATTGATTCCTCTCCATTAAAAGGCATTGACGCGCTGTACTCAACAGTGCAGATGCCGCCCGGTATCCCCGTGGCCACAATGGCAGTTGGCAAAGCAGGTGCCAGAAATGCTGCTATCTTTGCAGCCCAGGTACTTCAGATTGGCAATGCCAGGCTTACTGCTGTGCTCAAGAATTATAAGAAAGAAATGGCAAAGGAAGTTACAGAGAAGGCAAAAAAAGTTTCCAGAAGGTCGCAATCCGGGACGTGATCTGGAATCAAAGATTGATAAGAAGTATAATTCGCATATGGATTTAATAGAAAACATTGACGCCTACTGCCAGAAGATGCGGTCAGAATTTATGTTCTTCAAGAATCTGTCTGATGAAGAACTCAGGGCTTTTCTCCGTTTTTGTCAGAAAAGAGAGGGCAATGCTGGTGAGAACCTGTGGTCTGAAGGTGATTCTGACAACTATGCAGCCTTTGTCATTTCAGGGAAACTGGGCATTAAAAAGAAAACAGAATTTGAAGGCAAACACATGATCGTCGGTACCTTTTCAAGAGGGACCGTTGTGGGCGAACTCTGTCTTCTCCTCGATAGTAAGGAACGTTCTGTAACTGCTGCAATACTTGAACCTGTTGATCTTGTCCTCCTGTCAAATAATAATTTTGAGCAGCTCATGTCAGAGTATCCCATGGTTGGCCTCAAGCTCCTGAAACATATCTTCATGGTCATTTCAAAACGTCTCAACAGGTCAACAGACAGGATAGCAAAAATTTTCTGATATCATCACCTCTGAAGACACAGATTAAAATTCCTCTATTTGCTGTAAACATGCCGTCGGTGTATTCTGAATTCAGCACTTTACATGGCTAAAGATATATATGTAAAAGCCGATGAGTGAGTGAGATGATAGAGGTTAAGTACGTGGTACAGGTCAGAAAGTCGGAAAATGGCGAGACGAGAAATAGGCATAGTTAAATGGTACGACGACAGCGAAGGGTATGGCTTCATTGCCCGCAAAAAGGGTGAAGATGTATATGTTCACTATAGCGCCATACTCTGTGAGGAGAGTGACTGTTATTTGAGGCAGGGAGCTCCAGTTGAATTTTCTGTAACCATGAGCGGCAACGGTCCCCAGGCGCAGGATGTTATTGTCTTAAATTAATCCGGGGTTATTGATTTACCTCCCAAAGACTCTACAAGGAACCCATTACGTTCAGTCTCTTGATACGAGGTCCTTTATCTTTTCCTGCCTTATGGAATAAAAAGCAAAAAATGTATAATATATTCACGGGAAAAGAGAAAAGAGAGGTAGATGCTCAGTTTTTTCGAAAATATCGGCGCTGCTGCGCTGAATCAAGTAAATCAAATCGGCAGAATGGGGTTATTTCTCTTTAACTCCCTGATCAGTATTGTAAAGCCGCCCTATAAATTATACCCGGTCATTAAGCAAATTTATATCATTGGATCACTCTCGGCATTCGTTATTTTTTTTACCGGTGCATTTACCGGAATGGTGCTGGGTCTTCAGGGATATCACACGCTTACCAAGTTTGGAGCCGAGGGCACTCTGGGATCTGTTGTTGCGTTAAGCCTGATCAGGGAACTGGGCCCTGTACTTGCAGCACTTATGGTAACAGGAAGGGCAGGATCGGCTATCTGTGCTGAAATAGGGATTATGCGGATTTCTGAACAGATTGATGCCCTTGACTGTATGGCAATTGATCCTCACAAATACATAGTTGCACCAAAGTTCATAGCTGGCATTATTTCAATGCCGCTTCTGACAGCCCTCTTTGATGTCGTGGGCATCTTTGGCGGATATGTTGTTGGTGTCTGGCTTCTGGGAGGGAATGAAGGGTCCTATTTTTCGAGCATTTACAGCAACGTCGAATTTGAGGATGTGTATATGGGATTAATGAAGCCCCTGTTCTTTGGTCTCATCATTATATTAATCAGCGCCTCCAAAGGTTTTTTTGTCCATCTCACCAAGGGCGGTGGATTCGGGGCCGAGGGGGTAAGCAGGGTTACCACTGATGCTGTTGTCATGTCATCAGTCAGTATTCTCGTTGTGGATTATATGATGACATCATTTTTATTATGAGTGAAGTGAAACAGCAGGAAACAAAAAATGCAGTTGAAATGATCGATGTCTGGAAGTCCTACGGGACCCAGCAGGTCCTGAAGGGAGTTAACCTGCCGATTGCTGAAAACAAGACGACCGTTATCGTTGGCGGCAGCGGGCAGGGCAAGAGTCAGATCATAAAACATATTCTTGGGCTTATCAGGCCTGAGAGCGGCCAGGTGATTGTCTACGGTCAGGACATCAGCCGCGCCTCAAGAAAAGAGATGAAAGATATTCGAAGAAATTTCGGGGTCCTTTTTCAATCAGTTGCCTTGTTTGATTCAATGACAATTTACGACAATGTTGCCATGCCTCTGAGAGAACGTACAAAGAAATCTGAGAAAGAGATAAGGGATATTGTCGAGCAAAAACTTGAAATGATGGATGTTAAGGGAACAAACGACAAGTATCCGCCACAGCTCAGTGGCGGCATGCAGAAAAGAGTAGGACTTGCGCGTGCTCTTGTCCTTGATCCGAAGATTATTTTTTTTGATGAACCTACGACAGGACTTGATGTCAAAAAGAGCAATGAGATATACAGGGTTTTTTTCAGGACCCAGCAACTGTTAAATTATACGGCTGTCATTGTGAGTCATGATGTACCCAAGATTTTTAAACTTGCTGATTATGTGGCTTTATTAAACGATGGCCAGGTTCAGGGCTGTCTGACGCCTGAGGAGTTTCAGCTTTCAGACAATCCTGTGATCAAGGCATTTGTTGAAACAACGATGGGGCCCCTTTATTCAAGTGAAATGGAGGTTTAATGTATGCAAAAGATAACAATTGAAACCGGAGTAGGACTTTTTTTGGTTGTGGGGCTCCTTTGCCTGGGATACCTTTCAGTGAAACTCGGCAATGTCAGTCTTTTTGGGACAGAGCAGTACACGGTCACCGCCCGTTTTGCCAATATCTCCGGGCTCAAGGAAGGTGCAACGATAGAAATTGCAGGTGTTTCAATTGGCAAGGTAGGGAAGATTCATCTTGAAGATTACGAAGCACAGGTAAATCTGCTCATTAATCCTGATGTGAAATTGCAGGAAGATGCCATTGCTTCAATAAGAACACAGGGTATTATAGGAGACAAATATGTCAAAATCAAAACGGGTGGCGCCGATGAGTTTATTGAAGACGGCGGAGAACTGATGGAGACAGAATCAGCAATTGAGCTTGAAGAACTGGTCAGTAAGTATATCTTCGATAAAGAATAATTTATTATGCAAGGAGTGAATGGAATGAGACTGAAAAATCTGATTAGTATTGTCGTAGCAGTGTTTTTTTGCACTATCACACATGTATCATCAATCGCTCAGGCCTCTGACAGACCAATCGATGCCATACAGGCTACGGTTGATGCTGTGCTGAATACCATCAAGGACAAGGCTCTTTCCGATCCTGCCAGGAAAGAGGAGCGGCGGAAAAAAATATCAGCCCTGCTCAGGGAGCGGTTTAATTTTCAGGAGATGGCGAAACGCTCACTGGCCAAACACTGGAAGGAAAGAACGCCTGAAGAGAAAAAGCAGTTTGTTGATATCTTTTCCGATCTTCTTGAGGCCTCCTATATCGGGAAGATTGAAGCCTATACCGACGAAAAGGTCCGGTACGATAAAGAGGTAATCAAAAAGAAGGACAAATATGCTGTTGTCAGTACTTCAGTTGTCACAAAAGATGTTGATATACCCATTGACTATAAAGTTATTAACAAAGGAGATGGATGGTTTGTCTATGATGTCGTTATAGAAGGCGTGAGCTTTATAAGCACCTACAGAAGTCAGTACAATAAGGTGATCATCAAGGAGTCCTTTGCCGGTTTAATCGATAAAATGAAGAAGAAGCTTGAGGAAGTAAACAGCGGAGAAGGAAATAAAAATACTGCAGAAAGCTGAGTAAGACGGGAAATGACTGATGAACTGAAAGATTTCATCTACAAGTCTAAAGACAAATTAATGCTTTTTCATCTTCTCACTGAAGATGAAGTTGATCAGGTGCTGCCCTACCTTGAAGCAGCGCTTTTCAAGAAAGGGACCTCGCTCTTTGAAGAAGGGGAGCCGGGAGATTTCATATGTTTCATCGTGTCAGGCAAACTGGAAGTAAAAAAAGGGACGGAGTTTGAGGGAAAGCAGATGGTCCTTGGTACTCTCGGCAAAGGCTCTTTTGTAGGGGAGATGTCACTTATCAATGAGGGGGAGCCCCGTTCTGCCAGTGTTCTGGCCATGGAGGACACGGATGTTGTCATACTAAAAAGGAGTGCGATGGACGAACTTACAGCGCAGCATCCATTTATCGGGGTGAAACTGTTGAAAGGCCTGAACCAGATCCTTGCTATCAGGCTACGCAAGGCAATTGAAAGAATCGCCCACGTTTTCTGATAACCAGCATAACTACATGCAGTTTTACCATTCAAAGCCACAATTGGCCTTCACACTCTATTCATAATAATCTGTTTTTATACCATAGGTAAGGACAATTAAACTGAGCGTAACAGAATGAATTTGAAAAAGACTTTATAGCCGGACGGAGAATGTGGTACAATTACCCTGTTTATTAAATTGCGAAACCCCATCATACCTAACATAAAGGAGGCGTGTATGAGTAAAAAAATATCGTTTGTGTTTATTGTCCTGCTTGGCGTTGCACTTTTGTTGTCAGGGTGTGTGGATAAAAAACAGCTTGACAGGATTGAGGAAAACCAGAAAGAGATTCTGGCCAAAGTGAGGATTATCGAAGCAGGCCAGAAAGAAATGGCTCAAAAAGTCGCAGCACCGGCGGCACCGCAGAGACCACAGGTAGATTACAACAAAGTATATAACCTGCCTATTGGAACATCTGCTGTCAAAGGAAATAAAAACGCACCGATCACCATAACTGAATTTTCTGACTTTCAGTGTCCCTATTGTTCACGACTTCAGCCCACCCTCAGTGATGTCTTAAAAGCTTATCCAGAGGACGTAAAGCTGGTCTTCAAGGATTTCCCTCTTTCTTTCCACAAACAGGCAAGAAATGCAGCAAAGGCTGCACGTGCTGCAGGGGAGCAGGGCAAGTACTGGGAGATGCATGACCTGATCTTTGCTGACTTTAACAAGCTTACCGACAATTCATATAAAGAATATGCAACGAAACTGGGCCTTGATGTAAATAAATTCACTGCTGACTTCAGCAGCAATAAGTACGATGCCCTGATTCAGCAGGATATTGCTCTTGGCAGGCAGGCAGGGGTTACCGGTACCCCGAGTTTATTTCTGAATGGAAAGAGAATGCAGAGACGCTCTCTTGAGGATTTCAAGGAAGCCATTGACGCTGAATTAAAGAAAAAGTAACGAAAGAAACCTGAAGGCGTTCCGGGTACCCGGAACGCCTTTTTT